>Ga0207143_1010_pt1 | contig 56929 bp, 48 predicted proteins | sample Alteio_BWMinHeat_3_FD_153566 | JGI IMG/M metagenome (GOLD analysis project Ga0207143, IMG submission 153566) | Enriched cells from forest soil in Barre Woods Harvard Forest LTER site, Petersham, Massachusetts, United States -... | ecosystem: Environmental > Terrestrial > Soil > Temperate forest >... | reverse complement strand
CATTGAGTAGCCGCTGTGTAGGCTGGGTTTTCCTGTTGCGAAAGAACATACCGAGCAAGCGAACAAGTCCTTTCACAGAGCATTGGATTGCGTTTATAGGGCATAGCTGAGGGTAAAGGAAAAAATCGGCAGGAAATGCACGAGTATTTGCGTGAGGTTAGTCTCTCTCTTATCGATGAATCACCCGACAACAAAAAAGAACTCTTTTTTATGCGGTTAATTCAAGATAAAAGGCTTGGTCTCTCTTCTGCTGATATTCTCAATATTCAGAAAGAAAGTTTGAGGGCAGGATGCGCTTCTTCGCAGGTTTCGCATTTTCTCGAAAATGAAATTGCTCCAGTTCTTAAGCAATACAAGGCTCTTCCAACTTACGTTCCTTCTGTGGAAGTATAAGAGACTTAAGCCGCATTGCCTTCTGAATAACTTGGCATGTCTTATGACGTGGAATGACCAAAGGCAGGCGCATTTTCGCTTCACATTTACCCATGAGACTAAGTGCATATTTGACGCATTGCGGATTGGTCTCTAAAATCATCGCATAGCACAAGTCTTCCACACTCCGATACAATTCTCTCGCTTTCGTGTAATCATTCGCTAAGCAGGCAGTCGTATAATTGTGCCATAGGCGTGGAATAACATTGGCTACGATCGAGATGACGCCTTGTGCTCCTGCAGCCATTTGCGACAAAGAGAGGACATCGTCTCCTGAGAAAAGCCTCTTTTTGGAATACCGCATAAATTGTTGCATGGTATCTAGATCTCCAGAACCTTCCTTAATCGCAAAAATCATCGGATGTTCACAAACTTCTACAAGTTCCTCGAAATGAAGTTTCAGACTCGTTCTGGAAGGGTGATTATAAAAAATTATCGGAAGACCTACTTCTGCAATGGCAAAAAAATGCTGTTTCAAACCTTCAAAAGAAGGACGATTGAAATAAGGGACAACAGCTAAACACGCATCTACACCACTTGCTTTTGCTATCTGTGCTATTTTTACTGCTTCCTTAGTACTACAAGAAAAAACACCACCGATCACAGGAATGCGCCCCGCAACATGTTGGACGCTCTCGTTAAATATCGTCGTGATCTCTTCTAAGTTAAGGCCCAATACCTCGCCTGTAGAACCGCAAAAGGAGACCGCGTCTGTCCCTTCTGTTAAATGCATGTCGATCAAACGATGAAGTGCAAAAAGATCAAGCTCATCGTCAGATTGAAAAGGTGTAACGATGGCAGCAATAGATCCGCGAATTTCTCTCATAATCCCTCCGAAACATCAACTGATCTATTTCGAAGAATATAAGAATAGGGCTGTCAAAGAAAGAAAAACTCAACTTTCATAGAGTGGAAGGATCAACGAAGCACAATGAAAATTAACGAGCAGATCGGCTTTTATCGAGATCTTGAGAACCTAGGTCATCGAAAATGATGCGCCATTCTTCAGCCAAGGAGAGGAAATCTTTCATGACAAATCGGAAATGGGTGTAACGCCGCGTTGCATCAATTTCATGAATGAGAAAAATGCTTTGGGAATGGGGATCAAGGCGCAAAGAAGCTCCTCTTTCTTGCCACCTTAAAATTCCCGAAGAAGAAACGCAGCCCCTTATAGAAGGTGGTAAATACCCTTCACCATGAAAAACTTTGGTCGAAAGAACCCATCTATTTTTGTGCGGTTGATCGATAAAAATAATTTGATCCTGCACAACGCATCGTGCACGCTTTTGACCACTTAACTGGCTGATAATTTGTAAGAAAATATCGTATGCCATGTTACCTGTTATTTAATATGGTTATTGTTATTAATTATAAATGATCTTTATTTAATAAAAAACTAAAAGGATTTAGTTAGAGGTATTTAAAACTAGAATGATAATAAAAATGTGATCTTAAATTTAAGAAAAATAAAAATTATATATATTTAATACTAATAAATATTGAAAAAATCAAAAATTACAAGATAAAATTTTATTATAGAAGTATTGAATAATATAATTGTCGTTCAGGTTAAGGCCAGCTATCGCCCCAATTGGATCTACAAGCCTGCTTATACAAATCCCCCTGCTTTTTTGAAAAAATTTTTACTTCAATTTTCCCATCTCGACAAAGAGGGAGGCCGATATGTCCTTTATTTTTTTGAGGAGTATGGACAATGCGTCCATCAGATAAAGAATGAGGTTGTCGAGAAACAATAACATAGGAATATTTTTCATCTTCATGACCCAAAGTAGCCCCTTTTATGCGGCGATGTAAAGAGGTCCGAGCGAAACGAGCAGAAAAATGACACCAATCATTCTTGGACATAGGGCATTCCATCGCGTGGGTACACGGCGCAAGAATGTGGGCTCCCTTGTGAAGAAGAAAATCACGCGCTTCTCGAATGCGAGAAAACCCTTCGGGAGTACCGGGTTCAATAAGAAAAAGAAATTTTTGGGTTAAGTTCCAACAACCTTCTAAAATTTTTGTCCGAGACTCGTGCGGCAATTCATTTAAAGAATAAGATAAAGTGACAAGATCATGGGCTGGTAATTTCTTTAGTAAAAGCTTTCCTATATCCTCAAAGTGCCATTCTAAAGGAAGGTGAGGATGAAGAGATCGGATGATTTTTTCTGCCCACACACGCCAAGCGGCATCACTTTCAATGAGAGTTGCTTTAGAAAAAGAAATCCCCATTTTCCATGCTGCTACAAGAAGAGTGCCTGGGCCTGTTCCGATATCTAAAATACTTCCCTCCTCGACGACACCCACTACTTTTTGAAAAGCGTAAAAAACTTCACAAACAGCGGCATAAGTGGCAGGAAGACGTGTAGCTAAGTAGAGAAGATGCTCTTTTTCGTTGCGAATGAAGGAGTGCGATTTTTTTTTGCCACTTCGATAAGAAGTAGATAGGGACGAAAAGGCTTTTTCAAATTCCGCAAGCTTTACATGCATGAACTCTTGAGAAAGTATTTCCTGAACAGGAGAAGGGAGATCGTTCAAATTCAAAGACTCCAATCAATGGGTGTTTCGCCCCATTTAAGAAGAGCCTCATTGGCTTTGGAAAAATGACGACAACCAAAAAAACCATTCGAAGCAGAATAAGGCGATGGGTGAGCCGCAGATAAAATTAGATGTCGGTTAGGGGATGTTTCTAAGATCTTACTGCACTTTTCTTGCGCATAGCGCCCCCACAATAAAAACACTACTGGCTTCTCTCGTTCAGCTAATTTCCGAATAACCGCATCTGTAAAAAGCTCCCATCCCTTCCCTGCATGGGACTGAGGCTCTTTTGCCCTAACAGTCAAAGAGGCATTGAGCAAGAGAACACCTTGTTCTGCCCACTTCTCCAAACAACCGGAACGCGGTGCGGAAATTCCAAGATCATCATGAAGTTCGCGAAAGATATTTTTCAGGGATGGAGGAGGATTGATTCCACAGGGTACACTAAAAGAGAGGCCATGAGCTTGCCCAGGACCATGATAGGGGTCTTGGCCCATGATAACGACTTTAACTTTCTCGTAAGGAGTTTGGGAGAAAGCATTGAAAACAAGGGGCTCTGGTGGGTAAATCGCATGACCCGCTTCATTTTCAAGTGCAATAAATTTTTTTATCTCTTGAACATAAGGAAGATTGATTTCTTCTTTTAGCAAAGCGTGCCAGCTCTTCTCCAATTTCATCATGTGGCTAGTACCTAAATTTTTTACTTATTTTGCGAACGCTTCATTGAAATGTTTAGATAATATACGAAGTTTACGATTTCCCCAGCAATTCTCAATCAAAAAAGCTCGCAACAACCATCAGAAAATCGAAAAAGTTATCTGGGGGTTATCTATTCATTCTTACCTATCTCTTGACAGTAAGGATTACTAAGCAGTAGGATTTTGAGCATTTTCCGAGGTTTATATGAAAGATTTAGCTGAAAACAACCTCATCCGCTTTAAGAATATCTCAAGAAAAAAAGAGGCCATTTACGCAAACTTTCGCGTTAAAGGGCTAAGGGGCGGTGTTAATTTCACAGCTCTTATTTCTGTCGATATAGCAGCGGCAGAAGTGCATGCTGGAGATATTTTGGAAAAAATTATCGAAGAATGCGCCAAAATTGGACTCAATGAATTCCGCAAGGCAGAGTTTCAATTCGAAGGCATTTCCTCTATCTAATCGTTTTATCTGGGTGTAGCGCAGCTTGGCTAGCGCACTTGCATGGGGTGCAAGGGGTCGTAGGTTCGAATCCTATCACCCAGATTCTTTTATCAATAGATACATTGTTAATAAAAAAAAGTTACTGATATTGAATAAAATTCTACTGCAATAGAGTGGTTTTTATTGCGCGAAATAACACTTGAAATCAAGTCCTTAAATTAGGGTAATCGATTGATATAGTTCTGTTGATAGAGAATAGAATTTTCTACGATGGCTCGAAATGAGGGAAGGCTAACTTCTAACGGCAGACCTAGTTGATTCGATTTGTCAGTGATTTTCTTTTCTTGATCCGCAACACGTTGACGATCATCTGCAATTTTTGTAGTCCGCGACTTCAAATCACCCGCTCGTTGTACGTAGGCAGTCCGTTCTGTGAGCAGTTGTAAGATAGCATTATTAATTCGATCCATCTCTATGCGTATCGCTGAAATGTCATGACAATTTTGCTTTGCAATTTCGTAATAGTGGTTGAGGTTTTTTTCTTCTGAAAAGAGGGCGCTTTTAACCATCAGCGTTAGAACAGATACAAAAACTAAAAAGAATCTCATATTTCTCCTAATTCTATTGGAGAAAAATTTAATAAAAATTTGTTTTTTGAACCAGAGAGAAACTTATCTTTGTATTTATTCAGGATTAATTTATTTTGTTCCAAATTTTTTTCGTGACATGATGAAATATCTTTCGAATCGTAACAAAAAATTATTTCCATGAAAGAAGTTATAAAAGTACAAAATTTATCGAAAAATTTTTCGGTTCGGAAAAACTTTCCAGGAATTCTTGGAGCACTGAGGGGACTCTTCTCTTCAGAAACTGTTGAACTTGCCGCCATTAAAGAAGTCTCTTTCTCCATCTTTCAAGGAGAGCGGGTAGCCTTTATAGGTCCGAATGGAGCGGGAAAATCCACGACGATCAAAATGTTAACAGGTATTCTGCATCCTTCCTCAGGATTTATCGAAGTGCTAGGAATCGTTCCATGGGAAAAACGGGCTACTTTAGGATTCAAAATTGGAACTGTTTTTGGGCAAAGAACACAACTTTGGTATCACCTACCCCCTTCCGACACCTTTGATTTGTTATCTAAAATTTATGAACTCAAGCCCGCTATATATAAGAGACAACTACACGATCTAGTCGAAGCCTTTGAGATCTCCCATTTACTTTATAAACCTGTGCGCCAACTTTCTCTTGGAGAGAGAATGCGCTGCGAAATTGTAGCCAGTTTGCTTCACAATCCTCAGATTCTCTTTCTTGACGAACCGACAATAGGTTTAGATATTAATGCTAAGCTCAAAATACGAAGCTTACTTAATCAATTATCGAAAGAACATGGCACAACGCTTTTTTTAACTTCTCATGATACAGCAGATATTGAGCAGGTATGTGAACGCGTAATTGTTCTCGATAAAGGCATGATCGTTCTTGATAGCTCCTTGCGGGAACTAAAAAGGGCGTATGTAAAAAAGAAAGTATTAAGCCTTACGACTGATCAAGAAAAGCTCTCCTTAGAGCTTCCGGGTCTAAAGGTTTTAGAAAACGCAAACTATCACTTTGTCTGTGAAGTCGACCTTTCCATTATGCCGATTGATAAAATTATCCACGAAGCACTTACGCTCACTTCTTTGAAAGATGTGACGATAGAAGATCCTTCGATGGAGGAAATTATTCGGACTCTTTATGGAACCGTAATCAATGATTAAGGCAGAAAAATACATCACAGTTTTCCGCTTTGCTTTCATTCATACTCTACGAAACACTAAATCTTTGGTGGGTCTCAGCATTTTTTTAATCACGTGTTTGATTATTTTCTCCAATCTTTGGAAGGTCGTAGCCGCAAGGATTGGAGGTGTCAATCTCGAACCCGATCAACTTCTTTGGTACATTGCTTTCAATGAGTGGGTACTCATTGCTCTTCCCGATATGCAGCTTAATATCGAAGAAGATTTGCGTAGCGGACGTCTTGCCTATCTATTACCCAGACCCATTTCCTATATCTGGAGTATATTTATGGAGGGCTTTGGAGAGCTGTGCGCCCGTCTTATTGTTCTAGGCGTAGTCACCTTTATCTTCACCTGGATCCGAGCAGAAAATTTTCCCTTTGGCCCAGGCCCTTTTGCTATAAGCATAGCCATTGGCTTGCTTGCGGGATGTATCGGGGTAATTTTCAAAATGCTGGTAGGCGTTTCAGCCTTTTGGGTTCAGCAAGTGGAACCTTTTCACTGGATGTGGGAAAAATTATTATTCACTCTGGGAGGATTGATGTTACCCCTCATTGTTTATCCCGAGTGGCTTCAGAAAGTTGCTCATTTAACTCCATTTCCTGCAATTTTAGGAGATAGAAGCGCTCTAGCTATGGATTTTACATGGATTAACGTCATTACTTTAGTAGGTAACCTGTTTTTTTGGGGAATTCTTGGCACTTGCTCCTTGCTTCTTCTCTATAGAAGAGGATTGCGAATTGTAAATATCGAGGGAGGCTAGGAGGATGTCTTTTGTTAAAACCATTCGTTTCTTTTTTCACCTTCTTCGGACGAGCGTACGCGCTTCCATTAGCATTCGAGCTTCTTTTCTACTTGAGTTGGCCTTGATGGTGGCCAATAATCTCATTTTTCTTTTGATGTGGTGGATCTTTTTTAGACAGTTTAACCAGATTTCTGGCTGGACGATGAACGATATGATCGCATTGAACGCGATTTGCATGGGTGGATATGGTCTCATGCAGATTTGCTTCGGTGGGGTTAAGCAAATTTCTCAGGCTATTCTAAATGGCGATCTCGACCCTTTCATGACGCAGCCTAAAAATTTACTTGTCCATCTAATCAGTTCAAAATCATTTTCCAAAGGGTGGGGACATTTACTGACGACAGTAATTCTAATTATACTGGGTAAATTCGCTACTATCTACTCCTTGTTTTTGATTTTACTGGGTGTAGTCTGCAGCTGCTTAGTTTTTACAGCATTTGGAATCATTGCTCACAGTTTAGTCTTTTGGCTTGGATCAATTGAAAAAGTTTCCAAATATTATTGCGATTCTCTTTTTCTTTTCGCTCTCTACCCTACTAATATTTATTCTGGAATCCTTCAACTCGTCATGTTCACCCTAATTCCAGCAGGGGTTATTGGATACATGCCCGTAGAGTTATTACGCAGTTTTTCTTGGTTAAAACTTGTTATTTTACTTTGTAGTTCTATTGGTTTTTTTGTGGTTGCCTTCGTAGTCTTTCATTACGGATTGAAGCGCTATGAATCCGGCAATCGATTTGGAATACGTTTGTAAGTTGTTTTAACTCGAAAGAAATTTATTATAATACATTGTTTTATTGATTTTTTTAAAAACGAATCTAAACCATTTTCTCCGAGATCAAATATTCTAAATTGAATCTAGATTTTATCTCGCAATTTTAAGATAATTTATTCCGAATAAATAATTTTACGAGATTAGATTATAATGAATCCTGGCCAGCAAGAACACTCGACTCCTCTCATTGAAATCTCTGCCCTTTCAAAAACTTATACGCAGGCAGGTAAAATCCTAAGAGTGTTGAACACTATAACTTTTGCCATTGCCAAAGGCGATTGTTATGGGATTATCGGCTTAAGCGGAGCAGGAAAGTCCACCTTGATTCGCTGCCTTGCTGGACTAATCAAACCCTCTTCAGGAAAAATTTCTTTTCACAATGTCGACATTAGCCATTTGAAAAGACATAGTCTCAGGAGTTTTCGCCAGAAAATTGGCATGATCTTTCAACATTTCAATTTACTTAGTTCTCGTACTGTGGCTGGGAACATCACCTACCCTCTTGAAATCGCCGGAGTTTCAAAATTTGAACAAAACAAACGTGTGGATGAGCTTTTAAGCTTAGTCGGTCTTACATCTAAAAAAGATATTTATCCAGCTTCCTTGAGTGGAGGAGAAAAGCAAAGAGTGGGAATTGCTAGAGCGCTGGCGAATAACCCAGAAGTCCTATTTTGTGATGAGGCAACGTCGGCTTTAGATCCCAGAACCACTAAAGAAATTTTAGATCTTTTAAAAATGATCAATGAGAAATTGGGAGTGACAATTGTTTTGATTACACATGATATGGATGTAGTCAAAAACATCTGCAATAAAGTCGCTGTAATTGAAGCAGGAAAAATTGTTGAAGAAGGCTCTGTTGCTCAGATATTCGGAGAGCCTAGACACCCCACAACGAAGCAATTTCTACAGCGTGCTTTCCACGAAATCCCCGAAGAGTTCTTCAAAGCTCCTTCTCCTAATCGCAAACTTTTAAGGCTCAAATTTAAAGGAACCGCAGCGAGTGAGCCTCTTATTTCCGAAATAGTAAAAAAATATCAAGTGGATGCCAATATCTTACTCGGATGGATTGATCGTTTACAAACCACAACCATTGGCACCTTAATTATTGAAATAACGGGGAGTGTTGAAGGGGTAACGGGAGCTTTGGCGTATCTCGCAGAAAAAACAGTTCATCACGAGGTTTTACAAAGAAATGAATCCTAATATTGATCTCGCTATTCAACTTCTGCCTCTTCAGCTATGGAACACTATCTATATGGTGGCTGTTTCCTCTTTTTTTGCTGTTATCATCGGTCTGCCTTTGGGAGTGATCCTAGCCATCACGGATAGAGGCCATATTAAGGAAAACCTACCTCTCTATAAATTGTTGGAAACTATCGTGAATATAGGGCGTTCTTTTCCCTTTGCTATTCTTATGGTTGCCCTTATTCCTTTTTCACGATGGCTTATTGGAACAAGCTTGGGCACAACAGCCTCTATAGTTCCTCTAACTATTGCAGCGGCACCCTTTGTGGCAAGACTCATTGAAACAAGCTTAAAGGAAATCGATCACCATATTCTGGAAGCTTCTATCATGATGGGATCGAATAGTTGGCAAATCATCACCAAAGTACTTTTGTTAGAAGCCCTCCCTTCGATCTTGTCGGGTATTACCCTCACCATGGTAAGCCTAATTGGATATAGCGCAATGGCGGGCCTTGTAGGAGGCGGTGGGCTTGGACAAGTGGCGATACAGTATGGCTATAATCGATTCAATACGTTCATCATGGTCGTTACAGTGATTCTTCTTATCCTGCTCGTTCAAAGCGTTCAATGGATAGGAAATGCAGCAGTTAAAGCAATTCTGAGAAAAAGAGGAAAACTGATTTATGAATAAATATTTTTTGCTTCTCGCATCATCTCTACTATTTTCTTTGTCTAGTTGTTCTAGTTCAAAAAACACCTTCAAAGTTGCAGCCTCTTCCGTCCCGCATTCGCAGCTATTGGAATTTGTAAAACCCGATCTTAAAGCGCAAGGCATCGATCTCGATATTGTCGTTACCGATGACTATAATATGCCCAACCGAGCTTTAGCAAATGGTGAAGTTGAAGCTAATTTTTTTCAGCACATCCCTTTCATGGACGAACAAATTCAACAGTTTCATTACAAAATCGAAACTTTAGCTAAGATTGAGCTTGAACCGATGGGGATTTATTCAAAAAAAATCACCTCTCTTTCGGAGCTTCCCCAGAATGCAAAAATTGCTATACCCAATGACCCAACTAACGAGGGTAGAGCCTTACGTTTACTCCAGCAGCAAGGAATTATCCAACTGGAGAACCCTAATAGTTTACAAGCCACTGTTTTGAATATTACAGACAATCCCAAACACATCCAATTCATAGAAGTAGATGCGGCTATGATTCCACGTACACTGGAAGATGTGTCGGCAGCTGCTATTAACACCAATTACGCGTTAGAAGCCAAGCTATCGCCTCTAAAAGACGCTTTGGTGCTTGAAGATAAAGATTCTCCATATGCCAATATTATCACGATCAGAACAGGTGAGAAAAATCGGCCGGAGATTGAAGCTTTAAAGGCAGCTATGACATCCGAAAAAATGAAGGAATTTATTATTAAACAGTATCAGGGTTCGGTGATTCCCTCTTTTTAAAGAGGTAGTTTGTTTGCCTTTTCCAAATTTTTTTTAGCTCAACTCTTCAAAAAAAAGCATCCTAAATAGGCAGTCGTAGCACTTGCGCTGCCTGTTTGAAGGTGTGGGAAATCCTGTCAATATCATGTGCACATCCTGTTTTTTTAGGGTCTTCATTTCTATCGTTGTTCAAAAGAGGTGAGTTTTGTCCAAGATGTCAACAGGTTTTCAACAACTACTTATACAGAGAATTAAGCGGGGTTATAAACATTTCCACAGGACAAGAAGAAGAAGAAGCAGACTTATATAGATATATACCTCCTTAGATATCCTTGTGGGAAACACGTGTATAGGGTAAAAGTTACGGAACATTGTATGACAACACATTATTCTAAATTCTTTTCATTGAAATCCTTTGCTCATGCAGAGATTTTTGAAAATACGACTCACGTTTGGGAAGCTTTGAGTAGGATCTCTTCCTATCTCCAAAAACTTATCCTCCAATCTTCATCAGAAATTCCCACAGGCGTTTATTTGGAAAATCCCTCTCAAATATATCTTGGCAAAGGGGTTTCAATTGAACCTGGTGCTTTTATTAGAGGCCCATGTTTCATAGGTGATGGAACTTCAATTCGACATGGAGCTTATATACGAGGGGATGTAATTACAGGCACCCACTGCGTTATTGGGCATGGTACGGAGATTAAAAACTCCATTCTTCTCGATCACGTATGCGTTTCTCATTTTAACTATGTTGGCGACTCTATTTTAGGCAAAAACGTTAATCTAGGAGCTGGCGTCAAGTGTGCTAATTTTCGGTTGGACCACAACGAGGTCCATATTCGTATTGGAGAAGACAAGCTGAATACCGGTTTGCAAAAATTAGGTGCTATTATAGGAGATGATGGACAGATTGGATGCAATTGTGTGACCAATCCTGGAACCCTTCTTCCTCCGAATGTTAAATTCCCCCCCTGTCAAGCTATTGGGAGTAATAGTAAGGCAGGCCTTTCTACATTCATTGTTACTTCGTGAGAAATATGTCTACACTTATAGAACCACCAAGTGAACAGCGACGCCATTCGCATTTCTTTTTCTTGCGTGACAAAATAGAGCAAGAAATCGCTAAGAGCATCGCCTCTTTAGGAGAAAAAACCAAACTCCGTGATGCGTGTGAATATGCATTAACAAATGGGGGAAAACGTTTTCGCCCCTTAATTGTCTATTTTGTCGCTGATGCTCTCGGACATGAACTGAATGTTTCCGATGCAGCGCTCTCAGTTGAATTCTTTCATACCGCTTCTTTAATCGTCGATGACCTTCCTTGTATGGACAATGACGATGAGCGCAGAGAGAGGCCCACTGCGCATAGAATTTATGGAGAAACCACAGCCTTATTAGCGAGCTATGCACTGATTACAGCTGCTTTTGAAAAAATCCACCGCAATGCAGAGGTTCTTAAAAGTGCAGGCCCACCCTTTTCTTCCACCGCCGATCATATCGCTTCTCTGGCCCTAGAGACAGCCGCGCGTTGTGCAGGGATCCAAGGAGCAACAGGTGGTCAATTTTCCGATCTTTTCCCCATTACCCTGACTTTAGATAATATACGGCAAATTATTTACAAAAAGACGGTTACCTTATTTGAAGTCTCTTTTGTTTTTGGATGGTTATTTGGGGGTGGGGATTTACAGGCTTTATCCGATCTGCGTAAGCTTGCCTACCATTTTGGAATGGCCTTCCAAATTGCAGATGATATTGGCGATATCCGTCAGGATGAAAGAAAGTGTCAAGATATCAATCTAGCGCGCTTTGTGGGTAAAGATCGAGCCGGGGCTCTTTTTGAAGAAGAGCTGCGCAATACAGAAAAATTGTTGAAGCGTCTACGTCTTGACACACCTTCATTTTTGAAGATGCATCAGATGTTGCAATCTCTCGCTGCTACGAATCTTGCCCGAATTTAAAGGCTAATTACCCCCGCATTAGGACTAAAGCTTAATGCGGAGGACAGATATCTAGAACCCCTCTTATACTTCTAGAAGTTCCGAAGATTCTGGTTTTTCTTGAGTAGGAAGCTGAGAAGTGTCTTTTTCAGCAGAGCGGGCCAGAATGAGCTTTTCCAATTCTTCTGTCAGCTGAGGATTTTTATTGAGCTCTTCTCGTACAGCCTCTTTTCCTTGTCCTAAACGTTGACCATTATAGCTGAACCATGTTCCCTTCTTTTCAATAACACCTGTAGCCACCCCTACATCGATAATAGAACCAATTCGGGAAATGCCTATATTAAACATGATATCGAATTCGGCGATCCGGAAAGGGGGCGCCATTTTATTTTTGACCACCTTGACTTTTACCCGATTCCCGACATCTGAATTGTCTGCACCTTTGATAGAGCCAATCCTTCGGATGTCCATACGAACAGAGGCGTAAAATTTTAAGGCCTTCCCACCTGTTGTAGTTTCTGGACTTCCAAACATCACTCCGATCTTATCTCGAATCTGGTTGATGAAGACAGCGCATGTATTGCTTTTGGAAAGTGTAGAGGTGAGCTTGCGTAGGGCTTGTGACATCATCCGCGCTTGTAATCCCATGTGAGAATCTCCGATCTCTCCTTCTAGTTCATTTTTAGGAACCAAAGCGGCCACGGAGTCGATGACAATGATATCAACAGCATTCGAACGCGCAAGAGTTTCGGCGATATTGAGGGCATCTTCCCCTGAGTCTGGCTGGGAGATCAACAGCTCATCGAGTTTAACACCAATTTTAGCGGCATAAGAAGGGTCTAGAGCATGCTCAGCATCGATGTACGCAGCCATTCCGCCGTTTTTCTGGGCATTGGCCACGATGTGTGTAGCCAATGTCGATTTTCCTGAAGATTCTGGTCCGTAAATCTCGACGATACGACCTCGAGGAACGCCGCCTATCCCTAAGGCTGCATCTAAAGCGATTGCGCCTGTCGAAATAACGCTGATTTCACGGGTGCTAGAGTGTTTACCTAGTGTCATGATGGCCCCGTCACCGAATTGCTTTTCGATGTGTTGAATCGCTAGTTCGAGCGCCTTTTTTTTAGCATTATCTTGCGAATTGGACATAATCTCTTCCTCGGTTGTGTTTCTATTCTTTATAGCGTAAAAAATGCATAATGGCCAAAGTTAAAACTGAAGAACCTGTTGTATAAAACAAGTTTTTTTCATTTTATTGTTTATCTTTTTTGAATTTCAAATTGCAAAGCTAATGGCGATTTCGTATATGAATTCAGCAAATTTGGAACGAAAAGGCAGCTAAAGTTTGGGCTAAAAGTAGTTCAAAGTACAACGTTAAAATTGTTATTACAAAAGAGCTAACGCGATGACGATCTTAGGTGGCGATATAGGAGGAACTAAAACCCATCTTGCACTTTTCCCGGAAGGGAATTTTCGTGAGAAATTATTCCAGAAAAAATATGCAAGCCACGATCATAAAGATTTATTATCGATCATTAGAGACTTCCTTTCCTCTTCTCCCCTAAAAGGGGAGGCACCTCATAAAGCGGGCTTTGGTGTAGCAGGACCGGTTATTGACGGTAAATGCAAAGCGACCAATTTGCCTTGGATTATCGATGCCCAGCAAATAGCTACGGAATTCTCCATTCCCCATATCGCCCTTTTAAATGATCTTGAAGCGAATGCTTATGGGATACCGCAATTGCACGAAGATGAAATTTTCATACTTAATGAAGGCCATGCGGAAACGGGAAATCGGGCATTAATATCTGCTGGTACTGGACTTGGTGAAGCTGGAATAATTTGGGATGGAACCCGCCATATTCCTTTTGCCTGTGAAGGAGGACATGCTGATTTTGCACCCCGCGATGAACTCGAGATGGAACTTTTACGGTACCTTAAGGAAAAGTATGATCACACATCTTATGAAAGGGTGATATCTGGTCCTGGAATTTATAATATTTATCGATTTCTAGCAGATATGCGATTAGAAGAAGAGGATCCAGAAATACGTCGTACATTTACTGTTAAAGATCCTCCTCATGTCATAACGGAATTAGCTTTAGAAGAGAGCGACCCCTTAGCTGAAAGAGCCGTGAATTGGTTTTTATCTCTGTATGGAGCCGAAGCGGGAAATACAGCTCTTAAATTTTTATCGATTAATGGTCTTTATCTCGGTGGGGGATTAGCACCCCTACTCCTTCCTTTGTTGGAAAAAAGCAACTTTATGGCCTCCTTTATCAATAAAGGTCGTTTTTCAACTTTGCTCCAAAACATACCCGTGCGCGTTATCCTCAACTCTGAATGTACCTTAATGGGTGCAGGCTCTTATATTGCTAACAAGTCTTAATTTTAGTTTGGGTGGTGATGTTTTTTTACATCCCAGCCATCTTTAATTTAGTGGTTTACTAAATTAATTCATTAAATATTTGATTTTGATTAAATAAAATGAAAAAATCATTTAAAATGGTATTTTATTTGTTTATAAAATCAAATTATATTTATTAATTATGACGGTTATAGTTAGTCCCTTAGCAGATTTAAGGCGAGCCCAAGAGGCAGTAGAGAGATATGTTCCAGGAGAGGGGTTTTTAAATAATAACTTTACGCTTACAGCTATCCCGTCTGACCAGGCGTCCCCTAAGGCCTTGTTGAATAAACTTATCGTTTATTTTGATAATTCTCAGGATCCAGAAAAATGGAAAAGGTTGGATCTCATTATCAAAAACTTACAGACAAAAATCGTACTGGCTACTCCTGATCTTCAACAATACGAAAAAATTCAAAAGCACCTTAAAACCAAACATTTATTAGATTTATCAAAAAAACTTTACGTTCTACATAAATCTAGAAAAGAGATCCAAAATCTCTATCTCTATACAGCACAGAAAGTCTGGTTAAACTTTTATTTACCTCAATTAAAAAAAGCATTTCCAGGAATTGAGGCTGTAAACGACTGCTTAACATGTCATTTTTTAAGTGCTACATTTCTAAAAAAACTTACTCGATCGCAATTAGGAATCGCAGCATTGGGACGGATCCGCTCAAGTGGAGAAAAAACATGTCAAATAGCGGTAAGAGGGAAAGATCTTGCCTGGCTTAGGCAACAATTGGCCGAGATTCCCGAACATGAACATGATGAAAAGCTTCTCCAACTCCAAATGCTGATGGAGTATATATTTTCTCCGAAACTCTTTAGTTTTTTACATGGAAAAATAGGTGCAGGACCCCTGAGCTTGTATCCAGGTTTTTTTGAAACTTGTTGTCCTGATTTTGCTTGTACAATTACTAAAATGAAAAAAATCGAAAACCAACGCTTTGAAGACCCTTTAGTGGAGTTATACAATCTAGGAAAAGAATTGGCTGAAACGCAAAAATCATTCGATGAACCTTATCGAAATTTTTATCGCGAATATTGCGAGATAACCGGGTGCATCAGTGATAAAAGTTTACCATTTGATTCTGCTCATGATGCCAACATTAGTTATTCACATGAGAAAGGAATTTATGGAGTGCCCTCTCCTCAAAAATTTGAATCGGATTCCATTAGAGTGGTGGAGTTGCCAGTCAAAACAAGGAGGATACCTGTTCATTTGAGAGATAATGAAATTACACTTAATAATGTAGTTATAGGGTATAACCTTCCTGAACCCCGTACATCCTTATCGACAAGTTCTAGCTCCTCTTCAGCGCTCGCCTACGAGGATTATCCTACAAGTGAAAGTTTATCATCAGAGGCTTCGGTATCATCTTCATCTAGCAGCGATCTACCTTCTTGTTCTTCTTCAGCTTTAGCGTCTGCTTCGATTCCTTCAAGTGTAAGCCTATCCTCAACCATTTCTGCAGCTACTCTATCATCGCCAGTGTCATCTGCCGGTGAACTACCCTCTTGTTCCTCTTCAGCTTTAGCATCTGCTTCTACTCCTTCAAGTGTGAGTCTATCTTCGAGTTCTTCTTCTCCCGCTGTAGTAGCTGCTGCGCCTTTTCGTGTATCCTCTAATTTTTCGCGTCCCTTACTTGAGATGCGCCGAACTTTAGGGACTCCCCTCCACAGCGAACGGCCCTCCCCCTTTTGCATAGGAACCTCCCCTATTAAAAAGTATGCAAAGCGCGTATGGAAAGATTGGCAACCTTTAAAAGAAGGACGGATTAAAGCTTTAGCTCGTAAAGGATATGCTGAAGCGGGTCCCCTAAAAAAAGAGGCAGGAGTTGTCCGCCACACGTTTACAAAATTTGTCGATCGATTTGTTGGTGGTCCCTACTCTCTGTATGTGCCACCTTCTGAAGAACAACCAACCCATACATATTTGATCTATGGAGAAATCCAATGGACAGACAGATTGGGCAAGCCTCATGTCACAAGAGGACAATTTTCTTATGGTATCAATGATGCAGGCGTTTGCTTTCATCGCTATTTAACACAGAGAACCACGGATCAAATTGCAGAGGAATTTTTAAACAAAAGAAGTGCTGTCGACTACCCCTCTTTGACAAAAAGTCTTAGCTTGTATCAAACCACTGCTAAAGATCTACGTGAGATTGAGATTACAACGACTGAAGAGGAGATGCCCTACAGGTTGGGGCCTTTAGACACCATCTCATTTAGAGATGAAGAGAATGAATGGACAATCACTCTTTTCAAGCTCGAATAGGCAGTGTCTAAAAAATCGGAATTTTAAGTAAAGCTTTGTAACTCATACACCTACTCTATTGCACTTTTCCTCAAGACGCTCTAAAATCGCGAAAAAAACCCCGAGTTTTCGCTTATGTTAAAAAAATGCACCCTATTTTTAGCCACTTTTGTGGTGATCTTCTTCAATAGTTGTCAGCCACAGCCCAAACCTCCAAAAGCTAAAGAAGAAAAAGAGAGTGCAACGGCTTCTTCTGTATTGAAGATTAATATCCGTACTGAACCTCGTACTTTAGATCCAGCAAGAGCGAGAGATCTTCAATCCATTACGTTAACTCGTATGCTTTTTGAAGGCCTAACACGGGTGAATCAAGAAGAAGCTGTCGAGCCTGCATTAGCTAACAAGATTGATATATCGGAAGACCTAAAAACGTATACTTTCCATCTTCGCGATTCCGTCTGGTCAAATGGTGATCCTGTTACGACAAAAGATTTCGTTCACGCTTGGCGAAGAATTCTCGATCCTAGCAGTATGGGTGAAAACGCTTTCCAGCTATATGCCATAAAAAATGCAAAAGCCTGCAAGGAAGGTAAATGTCCGCTAGACGAACTTGGTGTTAAAGTTATCGATGAAAAAACTTTACAAGTTGAATTAGAAAATCCTACACCCTACTTCCTCGAGCTGGCTTCTTATCCTGCCTTCTTTCCGATCAATGCGAGAGTGGACCTTGAGCAGCCGAGATGGGTAGAGGGTAAAGAAGATTACGTAAGTAATGGACCTTTTAAGCTTAAGGAATGGCATCATCACGATAAAATCTGCGTAGTAAAAAATGAAAAATATTGGGATGCCGAGACTGTGCAAATTCAGCAATTGCATCTTTTCATGGTCAGCGAAGAAACCGAACTTGTCATGTTTGAAAACCATAAGTTGGATTGGGCAGGCTCTCCTCTTTCAACCCTTCCCATAGACGCACTTCCTAAACTCCGTGAAATGCAAGTTCTCAAAAGCCAACCCATTCTTGGCACCTATTTTTTACGTTTGAATACTAAAAATCCCTTACTATCTTCCCCTAAAATACGCCGCGCGTTGTGCTTGAGTATTGACCGAGAAGCAGTTGTTGAGCATGTTTTGATGGGAAGCCAAGTAGCTGCAAATGGCTATGTCCCTAGTGCATTAGGACTGCAAGAATGTCCCTACATTACGACCGCTTCAGAAGAAGATTTACAAGAACAACTAAGAGAAGGGCTTCAAGAGGTAGGGCTTGAAAAGGGCAATTTAGCCGATATCGAATTACTCTATGCTTCTAACGAACGCAGTCAACGTATTGCGTATGCTGTACAAGAACAATGGATGCAGCTCTTTGGCGTGCAAATTAAACTCTTTGGAGTTGAGCAGAAGGTGTATTTAGAAAAACTTCAAAAAGGAGATTTTCAAATTGCTGCAGGCTCTTGGCTTGCGGATTTTAACGATGCCTTCTCTTTTCTTGAAATTTTCAAAGAGCGTGATTCGAACACGAATCGGACCTCCTGGAGCAATGATTCTTATGCCCAAATGTTAGACGAGTCCAACACAACCTCGGACCCGCTTAAGAGACTTCAACTTTTGGCCAACTGTGAAAAGATTCTCCTCGATGCTATGCCCATCATCCCAATTTTTCATTACAACATGCTCTATATGCAAAATGAAAATGTAAAAAATATTCATGTTTCTCGAATGGGAGGAATTGATTTTCGTTGGGCGCGGATCGTGCAAAACTAAGTGAAATTAACTTTGTATCGCTTCTCTTTCAACATTGGTTCGAAAGAGAAGCGTGTGCAATTTTGAAACTATTTTCTGAATTCATCGATTAAATTCGCAACTAAACCTGTCCACCCCGTTTGATGGCTTGCGCCCAGGCCTTGACCGTTTTCTCCATGGAAATATTCATAAAATAACAGGTGATCTTGAAAATGGGGGTCTTGAACAAAGGGAAAGGAGGGACCAAAAAAAGGCCGTTTACCAGAAGGATCCTTTTTGAATATCGAGATCAAGCTATTGGCCATTGAAATTATTATTTGTTCGATCTTCACATCTTCTGTCACCTCAGGATTGGCTTTTTCACCAGGTTCAAAAGCATGCGCAAATGATTGTAGAGAAGTCAGAATAAGATAATTAATCGGAAACCAAATAGGGCCACGCCAATTCGAATTTCCTCCTTTAATACGATTAATAGACTCTGCAGGTTCATAACCAACTTGAAATTCTTTATAGATAAAAGGATTTTTTTCGTGGTATTTGGACAAGCTTCTAATTCCATAATTCGAATGAAACTCCTCCGGATCCCATATGTAATGCAAGATTTTTTTCAAATGATCAGGTGTAACTAAAGACAAGATATAAGAATTGTTCTCGTCGGCTGGGTTTTGAAAAGGGATTACACAATCCATCGTCAACGTTTTGCGGTTTTTAAGGAACCAAAGGAAATTAGTTTTAAATTCGGGAAAACGATTGAGTAATTCTTCGTCAATTATTTCGACCGCAAATAGTGGTATTAGACCCACTAAAGAACGGACTCTAAATCGTGAAAAACTGCGATTGGGGTAAACCAAAACATCATAGAAGAAACCGTCGTCGTCATCCCACATGGAATAGTTTTTATTTCCCATTTGTTTCATTGCATTAGCAATGTAGACAAAATGCTGGAAAAATTTTGTTGCCATGAGTTGGTACGTGCCATCTTCTTTTGATAACTCCAGCGCTATCTTCATCAGATTAAGAGAGAACATCGCCATCCATCCAGTTCCATCGGATTGTTTAAGGATGGTGTCTTTTAATTTTGTATCGGAACGATCGACGAGAGTAATGTTATCTAATCCTAGAAACCCTCCTTCAAAAACATTACATCCTGAGCTATCTATTTTATTCACCCAGAACGAGAAGTTCATCAGAAGTTTCATGAAGCATTTTTTTAGAAAAGTAAAGTCCTCGCCTTTTCCTTGTTTTTTTTGCATGTCGAACAAGCGAAGAGCTGCCCAAGCTTGTACGGGAGGGTTTAAATCAGAAAATTCCCATTCATAGGCAGGTATGGCACCGTTGGGGTGCTGAAATTGATCAAATAAAAGAAGCCATAGTTGTTCTTTCGCAAATTCGATATCGATAAGACCCAATGAAATGCAGTGGAAAGCTAAATCCCATGCTGCAAACCAAGGATATTCCCATTTGTCGGGCATCGACAAAACACGCATCGAATTCAGATGTTGCCAATGAGCATTACGGATTTCAGCTCTAGATGGTGGAGGTGTGTGGGATTGAGAGCCTTGGAGCCATTGATTGACATCGAAGAAATAAAATTGCTTGTTCCAGACCATTCCCGCTAAGGCTTGTCTCTGAATCATTTTTTCTTCTAACGTGGCATGAGGTGGATGAATAGTATCGTAGAAGTCGTCCGCTTCTTTTTTGCGTGCGGCTATAATAGCCTCAATGTCCTGCAGAGGGTTGTCTAAGGCTTCAGGTGTAAATCGTAAATAGACAACAGCTGAACCCTGCGCAGGTATATTCTCGAAAAAATAATGAATGCATGCCTTTGTTCCAAATTCCTGAGCATTGATTGTCTTCTCTTTATTAATTAAGTATTGATGAAAGCCGTTTTTGTAAAATTGTTGAGCACCAGACTTATTTTCGTTATTCGTAAAAAGGGGCTGGCCTCCTTCAGAACCATATAGATAGCGTCCCCCTATTCTGTAATCAAAAGAAAGGTTAGTAGGAGAAAGGAGATGAGTATCATCTGCATATACACAGGGGATTTTATTTTTATCCGAGTGAATTCTCTTAATAGATGGTTCGGGTAATTTAAAATCCCACCATGCCCATTGGTTACGGAACCACAGTTGGGGGAGAATATGTAGGGATGCGGGTTCATTCCCTCTATTAAATGCCTCAATTCGGATACAGAGGTCTTCTGTAGAGTTCTTCGCATATTCCATGACTATATCGAAGTAGCGATTGTCATCGAAGATACCGGTATCCACTAATTCATATTCAGAATCATGGAGATTGCGAGCAGCATTTTTTTCACGCAAGAGTTGATAAGGAAAAGCATTGTGAGGGTATTTATACAAATATTTCATGTAAGAATGCGTCGGAGTGGCATCTGAATGATAGTAGAGCTCTTTCACATCCTCTGCATGGTTACCTTCTGGAGAAGAGAGTCCAAAAAGACGTTCTTTTAAAATACCATCATGACCATTCCAAAAAGCAGGAGCAAAAATGATGGTTTGGTAGCGATCGCACCAACCTGCGATGCCATCTTCTCCCCATCTGTAGACTCTTTCATGAGCTTTATCAAAAGGAAAAAAGTTCCACGCATCTCCATTGTCGCTATAGTCTTCTCGAACCGTTCCCCACGCTCTTTCCGAAACATAAGGCCCCCATTTATGCCAAACTGGTACAGGGTCCGCTGATTTGTTTTCTGCAAGTCTCTTATGTTCGGGTGTTGTCATAAACTTCCTGTGCAAAAAATAAATATTTCTAAGAATTCTTGGTAATAACTAGTTCTCAATATTTTCGAAGCTTATGAATCGAAAAAAGATGAAACCTAGTTTTAGTAGAGTTCCTAGATACTAGGGGTTTATTTTCCTTTATGTTGGGGAAGTATTTATTTTGCAATATGGTATTGCCATCAATCATAACTCACAAAATGAAATCGTGAAAAATATTTATAATTACATTATGGATGGAATTTCGAGGAGAAAACTTAGAGTGTGTCGATCAATTGAGATTTTTGTAGTTTTTACTTTTGATACACCCTATTAATCATGGAGTGGGAAATGAAGAAGATAGGATTTAGTCTTTTTGGAATTTTTGTTTTAGTTGCTTCCTTAGCGCATGCGGGTACTGTACGTTTAGTCAATGATAGTCCCTATAAATTACGTGCGGTTATTCGAGCGAATGACGGAACATTTTTAGGTGAACAGGTGATCAATTCGCAAAGTAGCAATACCTGGACGGATGGTTTTGCTGGTTTGCCAGGGGGTCTGCAAGCAGCACGCTTACAAACACCTTATACCGTTCTTTGGTATTGTTTAGAGGGGGATCCTTTCGCGACACTCTACCCTGTGGCATCTGGGGGCACAGCCCAAGCCTCACTCGGAGATGGCGCCAAACAATGTCGTCCACAAAGACAGCGTGTGCCAGACAGCGAAGTGCAGCCAGCACCTCCTATTCCTGTTCCTCAGCAGCCTCAAGGGGGCTATCCACAAATGCAGGAATAGTAAATTTTCTGCAGTAATTTAGATAGATGCTTCAAACAAGAATAAGCTCATCTAAATAGATATCATGCGTTTCATGGGGCAGCTCAATAGGTGAGAGCTGCTCAATAAAGCCCACGCCAATCTTGCGTGTCTCTTTACCCATAGAAGCGAGGAGCCGATCATAAAATCCTCCTCCGTATCCAATGCGGCCGCCTTTTTCATCAAAGGCGAGTGCGGGGACAAGCACACAGGAAATATTTCCAAGAGGAAATGGCGAGCAAAGTTCTTTTTGGGGCACTAAATAACCCTTAGAACTTTTTTTGAGTTGCGAGGTGCTATCATCAACTGAATAGATAGTTAATTGGGTATGATCTTCACCTGGAAGAAGGAGCCAATGATGCTGCTGCAGCCATTCATTAAGAGGACCCATATCGACTTCATCTCGAAAGTTTGCGAAGGAGAGTGTAGGGGTATGAATGCGCTTGGTAAGGATTTCAACAATTTTATCCCCAGCCCCAAGTCGTCTTTCTAGAGGAAGGGATTTACGTTTCTGGCGGGCATGTTTACGAAAAGCCGCTTTTTCCTTATTCATGCGTAAGAGGCATGCCTTTTTCATAGCTGGTTTTTCGTAAGAAATACCCATCACCATGATAGAGAGTAGCAATCCCATGTCCTTCTTCTATTCGAGAGACTGGTTGTTTATCCCCTTTTTTAAAATAGGAGCCCTTCCATAGCTTGCCGCGCTCGTATTCTTCCATCAACATCAAAGTTCCATCTTTATAATACGCTGCACACAACCCATGTAGCGCATTTTGATTCATCTCTCGTTCGCTTTCCAACACTCCATTGCTGTACCAAGTTTTTGTGATGCCTTGAAGAGTATCTTCATTCCAAAACACAAGAACTTTAGGTTTGGGAGGAATAGCTAGAGCATCACGTGCTGGAGCGCAAGGATAATATTCCCACTCTTCTCCATGTTTTTTTTCATTGTGGACATGACACATACTCTTTAAGGAGCCATCAGGATTAAAAATACGAACACTACCCGCAAGACGACCTCGATGAATTTCTACAAGGTTGCTTAAGTATCCATCCTTGAAAATGGCCTGGTAGCCTTCCCCATTGACTACTCCGGGCAAAGAATCAAAGTTTTTACAAACGTAAGAACTCGTCTGCAATTGATTATCGGAATATTCTTCTCGATATCCCCAGCTATTATCCAGGGCCTTTCCTTCGGCAATTCCTTGTTTTTTATTCTGAGTAAAAGGGACCTTCTCGAGTTGATGTCCTTGCTCATCGAAAACAAGAATATCGCCTTCTATATTATCTTGAATGTAGGGGATAGAACGAGCAACCTGTCCGTTAGGATGGTAATAGACTCCCATTCCCTCTAACACACCCTTTGAATAATGGAAGACGGCACTCAAGCGTCCTTGTTCATCCCAAACTGAATTTTCTCCATCGAATAACCAGCTCATTTGAGCGACATCTGTGACATCGCCTAATCCTTCAATGACGTGAGCATTGATTTTTAAAATCCCGTTCGGGTGCCATTCTTGATAGAGACCATTAGCCCGACCTTCAGCGATTTCGAGATATTGGGAAATTTGACCATTGGCATGGTAGCTCGTGATTTTAGAGCCGCTTTTACCAGCTTGATCGCGTCCAAATACTCGCAAAACTTTTTGGTAGGGTTGAGGAGCAAGAAAATCAGTCTGGGCAAATCTTTGAAGACGATCTTTGTTGCTAATGGTTTCACTAAATCCATTGCGATCGAGTGTTTGCAAACTAACTAAAGATGAGGAGAGAGGGGTATCTTGACGGGTTTTACATGCAGTTAGGCTACAAACAAGAAAAAGAATGGGAAGAATTTTAAATATTTTCATTTATTACACGCTCTTACACTTAAGTAGAAATTTCTTTTATTGTATGGAACACTATACACGCTATGGAGATTGTCTCCCAACATGGAAAAGAAGTTGGCAGATGAACTGGACTTACTTAAAAAATTTGATAAAAATTTTTACTGAGAGGTTTTCCAGCTCCAAAGTTCTAAATTCAATAGGTAAGATGGATAATTCTGGTCGTGGTCTTTTTTACGTTTTAAAGTGAGTTTTTTTATTGTCATAGGGGGACGATGCTGTGCTGGAGCATAAGGACCGATTAATCCGCCTTCTATATGAGCGAGGATTTTCTGAATATCTCTCTCATCAACCTCAACAGGATGGTCCTGTTTCATTTCAACGACTTGTTTATGCGCATGCTTAATGCTCTTTCCTGGAAGAAAATGAAGGGTATTTTCAGGACTCATGAGAAATTGCAAACGAGTAGCTTGCGGTGTCGATAATTTCCCTTTTGCCGTTTCAAGCGAATAGGCTTCTAAACGAGCTAGACGCATAGAGGCTAAATAATGTTCGAGGTAAAGAGGATCGCTTTTGCTAAGAGAAGTTTGAAGATTTTTTTCCCTCTGAGGAATTGCTGCTAGAAGCGGAAGTTTAGTCTCAACAGCTATAACTTTTTCTTTTAAAACTTTAATTGTGCCGATACGGTTGTAAAGGGACCAACCTGAGTAGCATGTTAAGCAAAAGAAAAGGAAAACGGCAGCGAAAGGAAAATGAGGGGATTTTAAGAGAGGTAGGGAGAATGACTTTGCATTTCGATGCTGAGAGAGTTCGCGGGATTTCTTGAGAGTAGAGCTAACTATTTTTTTCGCATTTATTAGATGGGGACGAATGAAGATATAGCACTTGGAAAGCGCTTTTTTTGAGATCTTTGTGAATTCTTCCCACCGACCTTTCATATCGTGAAGCATCAAAATTTCCTAATCCCTAACAGGCTCTGTTGACTACTTTAAATAGAATTGGACGCTATATGAAGTAGCATTTTCTTTTTTCCATATAATTTTGGAATTCTTATCCACGAGCGAATCTTCTTTACGGATTTTTTTTAAAAACATATCCGCTAGCGCGGGAGAAGATTCAATAACAAGATGAACATCAACTCGACCATCTGTAGTCAGAAGATAATTTAAGGAGTTTAGAGTAATGCGTTTTCCTTGCTTATCTTCTTGCGTGCTGCAAGCACTTAGCCAGGCTATGAGATCGCTGACTTTAGTGGCAAAAGTTCCCAGTTTTTCTTCTTTTTTGAGAGCCAGCATACAAGTATCAATAACCCCGCATGTAGAGGTTAAATCTTGTGCGCGCCCTTTTTTTTCTGGCGCGATCAAATGCAAACATGTGCGAGCTCGTTCCATAAGATTATTTTCAAATCGATGACATAGAAAATGGCCGAGAGGTCCGAATAGTAAAGCCGCACCAAGAAAAGCACCCCCTGCTAATAGGCAGTGTTTTTTTTGTTTTTTCTGAACGTGCAAAGGGGAAAAACTATCTTGTCGCCATTGAATGCTAAAGTTATCACTCGAGAGTGCATCTATGCAAAGGCCAATGGCAATTGCATAGGAATTTTTTTGGGCAAACTCTTCTTCAAGAGTGATTGTAGGATAAAGTCCTTCAGGTGTTTTTGTTGCGCCCTCGCCTGCAAAAAGCCATGGACTTTCTCTTGATTCGGGAAACTTCGATGCAAGGAATTCCTCCGCTTTTTTGATCTCTTGCTGAAGGAAACTAGTAGAAGAAGAGGAAGTAAAAGAGAGAGGTTTTGCCGATAAAATACGTCCTTTTTCCATAAATAGGAAAAAACTATCGGCCCGATTGAGATAAGCTACTTTCAGAAAAGGAACGTTATCGGAAGAAAGTGTAGCCCAACGTGCAAGAGCATGAGGGGATGTAGAAACCTGATCAGGATCAATTCCTAAAGCGTGCAACGTTGCACAAAGAGAAGAAAGTTTATCTTTTTTTGTAGCTGTGAGGAAAATGGTACTCGCATTGCGGCGGGTTTTATGAATGTGAGGCAAGAGGAGGGTCTCTTCTATAGGAAAAGGAAGCAGGGTTTCCACTTGGAAAGGAAGTACAGAAAAAATTTTTCTTTTACTCGTCATCGGAAGTTGTAGTTGTCTTAACACTACATCCAGCGCCGGAAGAGCCGATATTGTCTTAACTTTTTTCCCCGCAAGAATGGGCTCAAGAAGCTTAAGTGGTTGACAATCACCAGCCTCTCTTAAAAAAGTATGCAGGAATTCGATGGAAAATTTTTTGCCCTGTTTGCTGACAAGAGCTATTTTTAAATCTTGCCCTTCTAGAGAGAAACTCAATGCATATTCCATAGATCGTCGAGTATACTTGTCCAATTAAAGTTGGAAAAGATAAAATAGTGGGATGGGGTCCCAAAAAGTAATATTTCATCACTTTTAACATACCCTCTCGAAGGAATATTGTAGGCGCGCTATGTTCTCTTTATATTTTTCTCTGTTTGTCCATTACGGGGTTTTCCTCTATACCATACTCATTGCGATAAGGCTTATTGGCGGGTGGTTTCCCAGAATTGCCTATCAGCCGTGGATGATCTTGATTGCGCGTCTGACTGACCCCTATCTAAATATTTTTCGACGACTTATTCCTCCGATTGGAGGGATGCTAGACTTAAGTCCTATGTTGGCATTTTTGGGTCTGACGTTTGTAGAAAAAATTTTGCTCTATTTCGCGCGTTAATCTTCATGATTAGTAAACCTTTTATTTTAGGGGGAAAGACTCTCCCTTCTAATGTATTTTGCTCACCTTTAGCGGGCTGTTCTGATTTGCCATTTCGGAAAATGGTGAAGTCCTTTGACCCAGGACTTATCTATTGCGAAATGGTCAAGATGGACGCTTTGATCCGTAACGACCCCAATACCTATAGACTTCTTGATTATACGATCGATATGCATCCGATCGGCGCGCAATTGTGCGGATCGCGGCCTGAATATGCTGGACCATGTGCTAAAATTTGTGAAGATTTAGGCTTTGATGTCATCGATCTTAATTGTGGTTGTCCGGTCGACAAAGTGACTAAAGATGGTAGCGGATCAGGATTGCTTAAACGACCGGAGCGTATAGGCGAAATTATCGCCAATATGGTAGCCGCCGTGAAAGTCCCTATTACTATTAAAGTACGAGCAGGATGGGATTCTACATCCATCAATTGTACGGAGGTAGCAAAAATCGCTAAAGAAGCAGGAGCAGCAGCGATTTGTATTCACGGACGCACACGGAGTCAAGGCTATAAGGGCCCTGCTGTTTGGGATTACATACGCGATTGTAAAAAGGAGATGGGAGATTTTTGTGTGATTGGAAATGGGGATATCTTCGATGCAAAAAGCGCGGAAAAAATTTTTGCTCACACAGGATGTGATGCGATTATGCTATCGCGTGGGACTTTTGGTCAGCCCTGGCTGATAGAAGATATCTATCGACATTTCGAAGAAAGCGCTCCTATTGCGAAAAATAGTCTATACCATCGAGATACTCTTCTTCGTCATTTGGAGATTATTGCCTCTTATCAGATAGAACGAAGAGCTCTTTTGGATATGAGACGGGTTGGATGTTGGTATTTAAAATATGGAGCGGGAACAAGACGATTGAGAGAATTGATCAATGCGGCGAAAACTCTCCAAGAAATCCGTCTACTTATCGAATCCTTCCCCTGGCATGAAGTGGAATTCTCCACCAAAACGTCTTCAGACGAGGAAGCGATCTAAATCTCAAATTGGGGGTTATTCATGTTGAAAGCGATTATTAGGGGTCATGTGCAAAATGTGGGCTTTCGTAGAACCACTAAGCTTGCAGCTGATCGTAAAGGCTTTCAGGGCTCTGTAAGGAATCTTCCTGATGGCGCAGTCGAGATACTATTCGTGGGAGAGAGAGCTAATCTTGAACAATTGCTGCAGGATGTAAAGCAGTTAATGCCCTCTAATTGCATGGAAGATGTAGCCATATGTGAGTACACTCCATCTGCAACTTTCTCACCTGGTTTTTCTATTCTTTCACACTCTTAGAATCACGTCCTTATTTAGGCAATAGAGTATAACCCCACATATTGCCAAGTTGAAGAATCAGAATGAAAAGAGACATAAGAATGATTCCTATTAGCAAGGGCTTACCCCCCCCTACCTTGTAAAAGAGTATTTGTTCGGCAGATTCGTGATGCTTTCTTCCTAACCAAACGATTAAAGCAGGTAAAAAACCAAAGAGAATATTCGCACATATACCCCCCGCAAAATTTAAGGCAGTAAAAAATACTTGAGGGTAAATGATGGCTAAAATTAAAGGTGGGCCAAGTGCTAATGCGCAAAGACCTAGTGATTCTCGATGAGCCTCTCTTTTTATACGCAGGCCATCGGCAAGAAAATGAACGAGTCCCAATGATTGCGCTAAGAAAGATGTAAGAATAGCAAAAAAAGCCAGAACTTGAGCGAAGCTACTAATCCATGTCAGGCGAAGGACTCCAGACAAAGCTTGAGATGCTTCTCGATCGGCCTTTAAACTTTGAATGATGCCAGCATCACCCTCTAAGGGAACAATACCCAGCACCAGAATTTCCCATATTAAATAGATAACGAGAGCTAAAAGACTTCCTCCCCAGATCGCTTTCTTAACACGTTTAATATCGTGATTTAAGTAACTCATGATACTGGGTATCATGTTATGAAAGCCAAAAGCAATAATGAGAATAGGGAGAGAAAAAATAGCATAGCTAGGATCTGTCCGAAGAAGAAGATCGCTTTTGATGTAACGTGCACCGAGAAAAACTAATCCTAAAAACGCCGCAATTTTTCCTCCCATCAATACCCGATTCCATAAATCGACATGGCGAGTGCCTAAATAGACAACTGTACCAAAGAGTAAGACGAAGAAACAATTCGCTATCCAATTAGGTAGGGCGGTTCCCAAAAAAGTAGCAAAGAAGGTGGAGACAAGACTTCCACTTCCCGAAATATAAGCAATGGAAAGGGCATAAAAAAGAAATAAGTAGAGCATCCAACTGAGAGAGCGACCCAATTGACCCAAAGAGTGCCCTGCCATAGAGATGATATTGACGCGATGCTTAAACCATCCATTGATCTCTAGGAGCAAGAATGCGCTAAGCAGCATGAAACTCCAAGCGACTAAAAACATCAGTAGCGCAGGAAAAAAGCCCGATAATCCAGTCGTGATAGGTAAGGCGAGCATGCCGGCGCCCACACAACTGCCCGTAATTAGGAGCATAGCCCCAAAAACACTACCTGACGCTTTTTTTTCCATAATCTCCTCTTCAATGAAACTGCGAAGCGATGCAAGTGATATATATTTAAATAGAGTTTTCGAAGAAGGAGAAAGAGGTTAGAGAGAAAGTCTACTCGGTAGGAGTGATAGTTGCTCCGCGTTTCTGATTCTTTTCGACAAGTCGGATTTCTTGTCCAAGACGCCCTAATTCATAACCTTCAAAATCTACAAATTTGAAAAAACGCTCAAGAGGAGGAAGAGCTTCACTGACTTGCTTCGCCATTTCCTGAGCAATATAACGGTACATGGGATGGCCTGCCGGAGAAGAACGTAACTCGGTTAGCCATTGTAGAGACCGTAAATTCACATGGAAATACCAGTGAATATTGTAAGCCATAGGGACTACATATTGCGCTTCTTCAGGAAGTTCTTCAGCTATGGTTTCAAAAGCGGTTTTGGCAATTTCCATTGCATGGCAATAGTCATCTTCAAGAGAAGCTTCTTTAATTTCTTGAGGAACTATATAACCATAATTGCATGTGAGGAGTTGTCTTTCTTGCGTGAGAATTCGATGACGATGCAGATCCCGAAAATTGCCAAAGTCAGCTAAAATTTCGAAGGTGAAGGTAGCATGTTCAAGGGCTCGAGGGGATTTTTGACGTCTATTGTCACGTGCATTGCATGCCGTATCAAGAAGTGCTCCCAATTGATCTGAAGGCATTTTACGGCAAAACTCTTGAATTTCTTGTAGGCTTGCCTCAGATTGAGAAAAGAGTAAGGCAGCAGCAATTTTGATGGGGCCTTCAGAGTCGTATCCTATAAGCCTAACGCCTGGCGTTTCCATCCTATTAAGGGAATCGGTATCGCGATCCGCGGCAGTTTTGATCTCTTTATCCATCTGTTCGAGGAATTGGGAAAAAGCAATTTGGTGTTTGTGATTCAGATCCGCACGACGAACAAAAGAAGGGATGAGTTTATTCAGTTCTTGAAAGCCTTTTTTGCCGATATCCTGCATTTCAGCCAGATTATGGCTGTTGAGTTTTTGCAAGAGAGCTTCAAAAAACCGACCATTGCCGTAAACCCCCATATTGGTAAGGCTTCCAGCAGGGAGGAGGCCGCGTAAACAGTCGAGAACTTTTGCGCGCAATGCAGCTGTATAGGCGACTTTCGATACTTCATTCTCTCGAGGAAAGCGCTTTTCCATAAATTCTGTAAGAGGAGGAATCAGTCTCGAATAGGTTTCAAAAAGTGTATTACAAGTTTGGATATAGACATCGCGATATGCGGAGGTCATGATGATGGGCTCTCGGTAATAGAGATATTCACCATCAATTTTTTGGTCGAAGTAGATGTAGCGTGTTGATTTCTCTAAAGGAGACCCACCAATGCGGCAATCTTGGATCACTTTTGCTGCAAGCATGGAAATATTTTCAACGGCAAGATGAGCGCCGCCAAGTTCTCCAATGGAATCATCTCCATAGCCATCCAAAATTCGATCGTAAAAATTTTGAGCCTTTTTAATGGCTATCAATTGATCTTCCACTTCCTGTCCTTCATTGCCTTCCTTAGATCCGATTGGAGCTCCACTTATTGAAGAAAAGGCAGTCTCTTCATTAAGAATAAACTCTTTCAGCAAGAGGGAGCGCAAACCCAAAGAGGAACGTGAGTAACGGGAGAATAAAGCCCCTTTGATTACTTCAGGAAGATTCCGCAAAGCAAAAACATTGTTAGAGGTGCTAGTGACATAGCGGTCCAAAATTTTAAGCTGTTGGGGGGTAAAATCTTCGTACATAATGCTAGTAGACCTAATGGATATAAGAGAAATTAGCTTGGCAGATTCCTTTTCGCTGTTCAAGAGAAATTACATTCATCTATCTAAGTCGTTTAAGAATAAGGCTACGTAAGGCAAAGAGTTGCTTTTTTTCAACAGGGTTCAAAGTGTTTTTTTTCTTTAACATTGTAACTAAAGCCGCAACGGTTTCTAGAATGCGAGGAGCTTGTGGTAATCTTTTTTCTGTTGCTAGCATAGGGAAAGTTTTTCGAATAATAGGTATAATTTCGTCTTGTTTGAGATGAGAGAATTTATCTACGATCGTAATTTTTTTTTCCCATGAACCCGTCCGCGTTGCCAGTATATATACAGCTTTGTGGGACATGGCTTGAAGCTTTGTCTTTAATTTTTCCTCAGGCAGAGCGCAATACAATTCATAGTAAGAAAGACAATTATAAGCTGTGCGTCTACTGGAAAATGTTGTAGATATCCATTGTGTAAAGGTCGTTGTTCCATTCCGATATTTTTTTAAAATTTCTCGTGCTTTAAAAACCCTCTCTCCCAAAAGCAAAGCGCTTTGTTTTTGAATAGAGCGAATTTCTGCTGTCAGGGCTTTGAGTTGTGCGATATCCTGCTTAAATTGTGCTGGTTGTGTTTCTCCTGCAGTCGCATTTTCAATCAAAATTTCCTCTATTTCTTCCGATTCTTTAAAGTCTAGCGTTTGAATACCGAACATAGATCGCAAAGCGTTGGCTGGCTCAGTTTTAGTTTCAATTATTTGTGAGGTTGTATTTTCTTTAGAAAGTTTAGAAAGAAAAGAAGAAGCTTTTTGATAAGTTTTTGACATGATCTATCCTACTTTTGAAGATTTCTTGTCTAAAAGACGGCCCACTGTTTTCTCGTATAGCCTCCCAATAGCACCGTTTCTTGTTCTTTTAAGGAATTCTTTTGCGAGCTCTCTATAATCCTCAGAAGCCCTGCCACTATCATCGATCACAATGGTAGGTTGCCCCTCAAAAATAGCACGAGAGATCGCGATATCACGTCGTATTTTTGTTTCGAAAACTTTACCTGGGAATGCATCTTCGACAGCCTCGAGGTAGGCTTGATTAGCACTTCCTTGTTTATCCCAAAAGGAAAAGAGCACACCACCACAACGCAATTCGTGATTTTCGCATATTCTGCAGTGATAATCCTTTAACCGTTTCATACCTAACATCGAATAGGGCTCTGGCGTTGAACAGATGATCGAATATTGAGCGGCAAAAAGGGCCGATTGGGTCAGCCACCCTAAAGAAGGAGGTGTATCGATAAAAACGAAGTCGAATTGCTCTTCAATCGCAACTAAAGACTTACGCAATTTTTCATGGCTATATAGATCGAGTGCGAGAGGATTTTCTGCTTCAATACCATCCAAATAGACATTAGAAGGAGCTATATGCAGGTTTTTAATGCATGTTTTTTGAATAATTTCGGTAAGTTTTCTTTCTCCCTTTAGCACAAGTGGCATGGCCTCTAAACAGTCGAAGCCAACTCCTATACCCGTACTCAAATTCGCCTGACTGTCAAAATCGATGAGAAGTATTTTTTTTCTATGATAGCGAGCCAAACATGCGCCAAGATGGAGGGCCGAAGAGGTTTTTGCAGTGCCTCCTTTAAAAGAACAAAAAGCAAATACATCCATTTTTTACCTTGCCCATGATATTAGGAAAGAGGCTTATAAATTGCTTTATAGACACGCTATCTGTTTTGTGCAACGTTGCACAAAAAGGTTGCAAAGATCACAGTCCTTGTTTTAGAAAAGGGTGGTTACTCTGAAAGGTGCTAATGAAGAAGCTAATTTTAGATAGCGATAGGGAAATGAAGGAAGACGTCACGGAAGGCACTCTGCTTCAAGTTTTACATTTTGCTTGTGCTGAATTTTTTCCTGAAATTAAACGAGCAGGATCGAGACGGTGCGCGCTTTCTATCGGACGTCTTCTATTAGCCATCTTTTCTAAAAAGCGGTTACCAGTCTAAGAGAGAGAGTCCCAAAACAAATATTTCATCGCTTTTCTACGATACTCCATTCTGCAAAGGCTGAAAAATGCTCAAACGCCCGCGGCGCAATCGTCTCTCAGCTACAACTCGTTCGCTTGTCCAAGAGACAGTTTTACAATTTAGCGATCTCGTGGCTCCTTTTTTTGTCGTAGAGGGTGAGAAAAAAAGGGAAGCCTTGGCCACCATGCCAGGAATTGAATGTCTTTCTCCGGATGAACTATTGAAAGATGTCGAAAAATTGCATAGGCGCGGTATTCCCGGCGTAGCGCTTTTTCCTATTGTCTCCAAAGAGACTAAGGATTCTCACGGGACTGCAGCACTAGATTCTCAAGGCGCAATACCTCTTGCTATTCGTCTACTAAAAAAAGAATTGCCTTCACTCACTCTATTTGCCGATGTTGCGCTGGATCCCTTCACTACTCATGGTCATGACGGTGTTCTTTCTGAGGGGGATGTTGACAATGATGCAACGGTGGCGATTTTAGAAAAAATGGCTCTCTTACATGCGAGTTGCGGCGTAGATTTTGTTGCGCCCAGCGATATGATGGATGGAAGAGTGGGTGCCATCCGACGTCTTTTAGACAAGGAGGGATTTGTACATACAGGTATTCTCTCCTATACAGCTAAATATGCTTCTTCACTCTATGGCCCCTACCGTGATGCATTAAGTTCTCATGTACAAGTAGGGGATAAAAAAAGTTATCAAATGAATCCTGCAAATTGTCGCGAAGCTTTACGCGAAGCGCGACTTGATGAAGAAGAGGGGGCTGATATCCTCATGGTGAAACCTGCACTTTTCTATCTTGATATCATCCGAGGATTACGAGAAGCAACGGATCTACCGCTAGCCGCTTTTCATGTTTCAGGTGAGTATGCCATGGTAATGGCCGCTCATGAAAAGGGATTTGTCGATGCAGATAAAGTTTTCTTAGAAGCTCTTACTTCGATAAAACGCGCTGGGGCTGATTTTATAATCACCTATGCCGCAGCTAGGATGCGATTGTAACAAGTTTTACGTTAATATATTTCTTCAACGCCCCTGATTTCCTAATTTTTTTTATAACATAGTGACAAAATATTAATTGATTTTCACTCTTTAATTGAAAATCAACTCATTTATTGTTATAATAATTCCAAAATGGTTTTTCAACTTTATAAAATTAAAAAAATATGACATATGTAGCCCCTCCCAGCAGATTTACTACAGCCTATATAGATTTACAGCACATTCGTGCAGGTATCTCAAAATACCAAGAAAATTTTTTTTCTTCTGACCCTTCTGTACTGGGCAAACAACTGGAGGTAACGTCCAGGGCTTTGCAAGAAGTTGGAGAAGTTTTATCCCCCTTCAATAAACCCGAAATTAACTCGCAGATAAAAATGGCAAAAAATTCGTGTGAGGTTTTGCGACTTAGTTTAAGTTTTATTTTCCATCGGGCTGTAGTCACTCCCAAAAAAGTTGTTTCTACAGAAGATGAGGCTGAGATTCCTACTCTCCCTGCTGCTGCACCCCGGTCAACTCCTCCTACAATTTCTACTTCAACCTCCTCACGAACAGCTCCATCGCATAGGCCCGCCGCTACACCTATTTGGAAAGAGGAGTTTAGGCAAAAGATTGAGGCGGCACTTGGGAGTCGCCCTGCCAGTCTCGAGACAGTCAAGTATACGCTGGAAAAAAGCGATTCTTTATCTTCTTTCGAAAGAGACATTACAGAATTATATGGAATTTATTTGCGGGCAGGAAACCGCGATCAACTCAAAAAAAAGAAAGCAATTTATCTCGATGAAGATGCTTATAGTAAGACGATCGAGGCCATTAACCTAATAAAAAGCCCAGCACCTGTTGCACCACCAGCTGCAAGGCCTACAAGGCCTGTAATCCCGACTTTAAGTTCTGCGCGACCAGTGCCACTGCATACTGCACCTCTGTCGAATTGGAGAGGAGATCTTAGAGATAAGATTAACACGGCTTTTAGCAAGCGTCCGGCAAGTGGTGATACAGTGCTGCACAAATTGGAAGAATGTGATTCATTAGCTTCTTTCGAAGCTGCCATAAGGGAATTACATGGTATTTTTCAAAGCGTGAACGGAGATCGTAATAAGCTAAAACAAAGGCCTTATCTCGATGTAGATGCTTTCAATAAGGCTCTTGCTCTCATCGAACAGAAAAAAAGGCCTTTCGATGTTACTCCTGTGGCTGCGTCTGCTTCAAGCTCTTCACACGTATCGCCATTACCACCTGCTCAATTAGCTACAGCGCTTCCTGGTTTGAGTTCCAGTTCTTCCTCAATTAGTGCGACGCCTGCATCTGCGGACGACATTTCGCACGATGCTGCTGCCTGGAAAAGGAATTATGAGCGCTATTTAAGTACATGGAATAGAGGGGGCAGAGAGAGCATTTGCGTAATGAACGGTCCGATTTTTGCTCAAACTTTAGAAGCCATAAAAACAGGTTATGGATTGAATCTAATTGTTGCAGCTGAGATGAGATTGGGGACGAAGTATTATAGAGACCTTCCTCCTCAAAAGCTTTCTTCTGTTCATCCCTCAACAAAATTTGATGTCTTGAATATGTCTACTTTTGAAGCTATAAAATTCACCACACAAGCTGGATTGCTGCCTTTAGTTTTAGATATGGCCAATCCGGATAAGGTGGGTGGTGATCCAGGACATGCCACGACTCAGGAAGAGACTCTTTGTCGCCAATCCACTCTGTATTCGGGCCTCATGAGACAAGCAGGGTCTGGTAATAATTACATTACCCCTTTAGGGAATGGTGGCATATTTGTTCCTCATGTTCAATTTTTTCGATCGGAACCTAAAGATGGATATGCATTCATAACGCCTATAGTTTGTGATGTTTTTGCTTCTGCTGCCTACAATTGCAATCCGGCTCACAAAGCAGGCATACATGGCTCCGGGTACAACAGACCTACTACCTCCGAAGAATATTCTAAGGGGACGATGGAAAAAATGCGCGTTATGTGTAGAGCAGCAGTTTTAAATAAAAATGATTGTCTCATTCTGAGCGCATTTGGATGTGGAGCTTATAAAAACAATCCCCATACGATAGCTGGACTTTATAAAATTGTACTCAGCGAATCAGAATTTCAAGGAGCGTTTAAAAGAGTTGTTTTTGCAATCAAAGACCCCCTTTCATCCCTTCCATCCACAAATTGCGAAATATTCCAAAAAATATTCTCTGAAAGTTAACTTAAGTTACTCGATCCCTAATTAGTCTGTTTGAATTAGGGATTGCTCATTTTTCTGTTTTTAAGGGAGTGTTCATCAACACTCTCTTGAAGCTCAAAAAAATGGATAGACCTCTTTTTCCTCTTGTCCGATAAAATTGAATGGAAAGTCAATTTTTGTTCTTTTAGAATCCTAGCTCACAAAAAAGATAGTAGTCTATCTGCCATCTGAGAATGCTCATGAGTTTGGTAGGATCATTTTCCAAAGTTTCTGAATCCCCCTTTGATAAAGCGCGAGAAGATTTAGAAAGAATTGGAAGTCAAGTGAAGGATTGTAGATTAGGAAAATTGACTAAGTTAGATTACGATTTTCAAGGTAGATTATCCGAAATTAGCAGAATTTTGACACCTCTTCAGGATCCATGTATCAATCTAAAAATAAGTTTAGCGTATAATTTCTACAACTTTTATCTAAACTCCTACCCCCCTGTCACCTTTAATCCACTTTCAACTTCGAAAAAAGTATGTATTGCCTCTTATGCTATGCCATTTTTTTCTTCTTCACGTTCTTCTTTTACTTCGACGTCATTACCTTCTTGTCAAAGTAACGGGACGCCCGTACTAACAGGCCCTACACCTCTTACTTGTTCTTCCTCGTCCACCTCAACTTCACCCAGTCCACTTTCTTCAGCCGATCCTAGAACGTACCCTTCTTTGAGCTCTAAACCTTCACTTCCAAATTCTGCACCCCATTCCCTAATGGGCAACTCCTCTTTAAGTTCGCAGACTTCAACCTCATCATCATCCAAAACACTCGCTCTCCCCCTGCTTACACTTAGGCCCCCTCGCGCTATGGGGCGATTGGATCTTTCTTTGAGTTCTTCGTCTGCTGCTCCACCTTGTATCTTTTCTCCTCCACCTCCTCTTGCAAGATCGCAATCTTTAAGTTCACAAATCACAGCTGGTTCAAGTTCATCCTCTACCTCTGGAATGCCCATCCAGGTAGCCAAAATGTTTGTTGAGGTTTTGAAGAAAGGAAAACCGGGTAGATTAAGTATTGAGAAACAAGAAAAGATATATGCTTTTTATCAAAGGACTGGAGCTTCGCTTGATTCAAGTGTTCGGGATGAAAAGGTCACCAAACTTGCTCGTACAATTTTGATGGGTCCCCATAACCAGGCCTACGTGTGCATGGACCATGAAGAAGAAGGAGATCATCTCATTAATGAGGGTAGTTTTAAAAAAGTCTACCATGCTGTGGGACTCCATGATGGTGGTCATTATGCTGTAGGAAAATGTGACGTTAAGAGAACAGCTACTAATACTGGCATAAGCTCTTCTTCCATAAAAAAAGTATGCGAACGAGAAAAAAATATATGTAAAACTCTATATGGGTTGCGGGGAATCGTGAGCACAAGACTGGTGGCTGAAATTGCTAACACCTTCTTTTTTGTCATGGATTTCTATGAAGGAGGGGACCTCTTCGACCTGATAGACAGGATGGTAACAAAGAATGCATTTATGCCACTTGGCATGAGGGTCAATCTAGGACTTGAGCTTCTTGCTGGACTGGTCGCGATGCATGAAAGAGGTATTTATCACCGTGACTTGAAACTCGAAAATGTTTTTCTCGATAAAGAAGGACATGGTGTTTTAGGCGATTTTGGATTAGCTCATCGTACTGGAGATTCTTATTACACTGATCATACTGGGACGTCTGACTATTACGCACCCGAGCTAATTAGAGGACAAATCCCTGGTACAAAAACAGATGTCTGGGCATTTGGAATGGTTTTTTATACCCTAGTAACCTTAAATCATTTTCCTTGGCAAAATACAAAAAATGATTTTCATTTGATCACGCAAATGATTCCACAGAATCCCGCATGGAAACCTAATTTTTATAAGATGGAAGAAAGCCTGCCACCTTCTCAACAAGTAGCACTTGAAGAATTAATTAGCAAAATGCTTCGCGTAAATCCTGCTGAACGTATCGATAGCCGAGATGCATTAGCTCGTTTACAAGAAATTTTAGCCCCGATGCGCTTAGAAAAAACGGAGATGAAACAGAAACATTAACCATCAAAAGTGAATCGTTATTTAAGGAGCTGAATGAGCTTAAATTTCATGAAAAATCAATTTTTATTTTTTTATCTACCACCCAGAGAAAGTTAATGAGCACTCCTATTCGCCCTCAACATAGCCCATTTACTATTCATCAAGCACTCCAAGATTTGCGGAAAATTGGATCACAAATTGCTGACCATAAAGCTGGTCATTTGAGTAAATCCCCTAGTGATATACCTGAAAGACTACCCCTTATTAGCCAAACTTTGGCTCCTCTGCAAGATCCATATGTTAATAAGAACATAAAAATAGCGGAAGATTGGTGCGCTTTTTTTTTTCAAAAACCCACCTCAGGAAATACTTCTCCACAATTGTGCGCCGCACGAGCATACGCTGTTGCCTCTTTAACATTTCCCTCCTTTAGCTCTCAACGCCCATTCCCTTCTACTGAAGGGCTAAAGCAGACATATCCGTCTGGTGAACAACCTTCATGTAGTTCTTCAAGTCAATCCAAGTCTGTTTCATCGACTCTATCTTCTTCCTCTTCTGCTTCTGCCCTACCTAGCTCAGTCGCCATCGTTGCGTCCTCTCCGCCTTTGCTCTCAAGAATAGGAGATGGATCTAGCTCATCTTCTGCCTCTGTAATGCCTGCAAAAATAGCGATTATTTTTGATAAGTTTTTACAAAAAGGAAATCCAAGTAGGTTAACTATTCTGGACCAAGAAAAAATATATAAGTTTTATCTAAGTTCTGTGACTTCCATCACCGAGCCATCAGTCCTTGATGAAAAAGCCACAAGGCTCGCCCGCACTCTTTTGCTGGGGCCGAAAAAAGGGTATGTTTGCATGAGTCATGAGGAAGATCCTCCCATAAATAATGGATCTTTTAAAAAAGTCTACCATGCTGCAGGACTTCATGACGGCAAACACTATGCAGTCGGCGAATGTGATTATGAACATGCTGGAAAAGTGGCCAACGTTTCTCCAGAATATGTTAGACAGCTTTGTTATCGAGAAAAGAGTATTTGTGAAAGCTTATCGGGGTTACATGGAATTGTGCAGATGCGTTTTACAGCTGAAGTGGCTACAAAATTCTATTTTGTGATGGATTTCTTGGAAGGGGGCGATCTTTTTGATCTGCAAAAGATGCTTGAGGAAAAAACACGCTCTCTACCTATTTACAATAGACTCAATATAGGACGACAGCTTCTAACTGTGCTTGCCGCTATGCATGATAGAGGTATTAACCATCGCGACTTAAAACCCGAAAATATTTTGCTCGATGAAAAAGGAAATGCTTTTCTTTGCGATTTCGGTTTAGCTCTTCGGTCCACTGATCAATGTGATCCGCGCTATCATCTAGGTACGCTGGACTTTTGGGCTCCTGAAATGTTCCATGGAAAAGCTCCTAATAGCAAGACGGATGTCTGGGCAATAGGATTAATTATCTATAATTTACTAACTTTTTACTATTTCAAGTGGCAAACGATGAGTGATCACCCCGAAATGATACAATGGAATATTCCTCAGAGTGCACTTTGGAAAGCTAGTTTCCCAAAATTAGAAGACAGTCTCCCCCCTTCTCAACAAGCTGATCTCGAACAATTAATAAAAGATATGCTGCACGTAAACCCTTTGAAACGATTAACTGCCCAACGGGCCCTAGCTACTTTGGAAAAAATCCTTGCGGAGGTTCCTGTAGTAAAAGCAAAGCGACCAAAAGCTTCTTAAAGCATTAAAATCTTAATTTTAGAACACTCTCTAAGCTCTAAAGACACTTGCTTCACCGCGAAAACCCCCATCCACGTTCTTTTCTCGAGTATTTAAGAGGTTGAAGTAAAAATAACTTATTTAAGAACTCTCTAAGATTTTGCCTTTATTATGGAAGCAATTACTAAATTAAATGGAAATTCAATTTGGTTTTTTTTAAAATCCTCAAGAAAATTCCAGAAATCAAAATAAGACTGATTTTTAGAAAAAGTTTTTAAAAAACTCTCTGTTATGGTTCTGTTAGCTACCTAGAGGTTTGACATGAGTAGTCCGGTTACCTTTATTTCTCAACATAAACGCATAGAAATAGAGGTAGCACTTAAAGATCTTGAAAAAATTAAAAATAGACTTGCTGGATTTCAAGTTGATAAGTCTATACCCCTAGATGGAAAAACTCCTAAAACGTTAGCCAGGATTCAAAAAATCTTAGGCCCTCTACATAATTCAACCATAGATTCAAGTATAGAGGCGGCTCGGAAAAATTATGAATATTTGAATCCTCTTCCTCCTGCTCTTCCTACAGTTGAGAAAAGTCGATCTTTTGGGGAATCTTCTCAGACCTTAAATGTATCTGTAGTCGCGTCTTCAGCTTCCTTAGCCCTTCCCTCCTCATCTTGTTCAAGTACTACGATATCGGCGATACCAGTGCGGGCATTTCCAGAAATGGGATTGAGTTTAATGAGCTTCGGGAACGTTTCTTCTCAGGCCGCATCGTCATCGAGTTACTCAGCTGCTTCTTCTTCGAGCTCTTCTAAGCCACTTTCATCGGTTACTACTGCTAAAGGCCAGGAACTATCTTTAAAAACCCTAGATGTTTTTCCGCCCTCAAGTGTCCTGCCTTCTCACGTTACAAGTGTATTTAGTAAACTATTGTCTAGCGGAAACCCGAATAGATTGTCTGTAGATGAAATTACTCTAATGTACAGTTTTTTTTGTGATCGTTTTTCCACTATTAGTAAGCCTACAGTTTTTGATAAAAAAGTAACCAAACTCGCGCGCACAATTATTTTAAGCCCCAAGGAAGAAGGGTTTGTATGCCTAGATGTTAGGGAAGAGGGAGATGAACTCATAGGTGAAGGCGGATTAAAAAAAATATACCATGCTGCGGGTCTGCATGATGGTAAAAATTATGCCCTTGGGAAATGTAATATTGAAACTGCGGCTAAAACTACTTCTGTGGATCCCTCTATGATTAGAAAGCGTATTGAGCGAGAAAAAAAGCTAAGCCTATCTTTAGAGGGGTTACCTCGAATTGTACGAACATACCTGCGTGCCGATGATAGTGAAACCTTTTATTCCTTTATGGATTTCTACTCAGGGCGCGATCTTTTTTGTCTAATAAAGGATCTAACTCTGAAAAAAATAGAAATCAGAATGTGTGATAGGCTAGCAATCCTTCTTGGGATACTGATGGGAGTGATAGGTCTACATACGAAGGAGATTTTACATTGCGACATAAAACCAGAAAATGTTTTTCTAGATGAAGAGGGTTACCCTGCTATTGGAGATTTTGATTTTGCTATGCCGATTGGAGCCCCAGTATGGGATCAAAAAAAAATTGGCACCCTCCCTTACCTAGCCCCAGAAATGATTAGAGGAGAAGAGGCAAGTAAAAAAACGGATATCTGGGCCTGTGGAATGATTTTTTACATGTTGATAACTCTTACTCCCTTGCCATGGCAAAACCAATCTTTAGATAAAATTGCGGAAAATATTCCGCATGATTTTGATTGGAAACCTCCTTTTTTTACTGAAGACAAAGAGTTATCAGCTTCTCAAAATACTGCACTTAGAGAATTGATCAGTGACATGCTCAATGTCAATCCCGCTACACGTATCGAAGGCCCTACTGCAATGGCCCGTTTAGACCAAATTATGGAAGAGCTTTATGCTCAAGAGAGGGCGAGCCAGCAAAAAGCAGAACCGGTGAAATGCTAAAGCGTAAATAAGAGTTCACGGTATTTGGGAAATGGCCAAAGGCGGTCATCCATAATAGATTCGAAGGTATCGATTGATTTTCGGGCCTTTAACATTTTATCACTGACACACTCGGAGAAAAATTGCCCTTGTTCAAGACCTTGGAAGGCATAAGCTTTTATTCTTGTTTCCCTCAAGGAATCAACATTCCTTATCGATTCATTCAATGTTGTGGAGAATTTTTCGAGAAAGGAGAGTTGTGGTTCGAAGTCAATGGATGTTGAGAGGGATTGTAATGCTGCGACGCTAGTTACCATTTCTTTTTGGTACTGTATCCCGTTAGGTAAGATATGCGTGTAGAAGAGTTCTTCGAGTAGTTTGGCTTCTGTGTCGTTTACCTTGCAGTAATGATCTAGTTGCGTGGCATAATGAATGCTAAGTTCATCTTTACTCAGCACATTTTCAAATACCTCTACTGTTTTTTTATTTGTAAGAACACTGAAACACGAAAAAGATCTTTCAATTATCGGCAACCTTCTATTCTTAGCTTCTTTTACCCATTCGCTCGAATATCCATTACCAGAAAACCGAATGTCCTTACTAAGTAATAAGTATTTACGAATGACTTGCATAGCCGCCAGGTTCAATACATGGGGGTCATCAGAGAGTTTGTAAGCGGTTTCAATTTCGTCTATCATCCTATTCAAAGCTTGAGCGACAATTACATTTAAAACCGTTACAGGAAAAGCGCAATGAGCTGAGGACCCAACGGCTCGAAATTCAAATTTATTCCCTGTAAACGCAAAAGGAGAGGTTCTGTTCCGATCGGAATGGTCACGGCGAAGGCTGGCAACTGTGTGAATTTTTAGATCGATGAGAGTGTTTAAAAACGCACAAGGAGAAGCTCCTTTTTCAATATCAGAGATTATGGATTCTAGTCCCTCACCTAAATAAACAGAAATAATTGGAGGAGGAGCCTCATTCCCTCCTAAACGATGATCATTGCCTGCTGATGCAACACTGGATCGTAAAAGGTCAGCATGCTCGTGAACAGCGCTTAGCGTGGCGGTGAGCATAATTAAAAAAAGTAAACTATTTCCAGGCTTATCCGAGGGATCGAATAGATTAAGACCTGTATCGGTTCCCAAAGACCAATTATTGTGCTTGCCTGAACCATTAATTCCGGCAAAAGGCTTTTCATGAAACAAACAGACTAGGTCGTGACGAGCTGCTACTTCACGCATCAATTCCATTAGCAAAACATTATGGTCAACGGCAGCAATGGAGGTTTCGAAAATAGGTGCTACTTCGTATTGGCTAGGCGCTACTTCGCTATGTCGTGTTTTAAGCGGAATTCCTAATGCATAAGCTTCGTCTTCAAAATCTTGAATATAAGCTAGAACGCGTTGTTTAATGGCTCTAAAATAGTGATCCTCAAATTCTTGACCTTTGGCGGGGGGCGCCCCAAAAAGAGTTCTGCCTGTTAGCAATAAATCCGGTCTGAGTTGGCAATAGGAGCGATCGACTAGGAAATATTCTTGTTCACATCCTAAGGTCGTAAATGCTCTATTAGCTTGAAGACCTAGTAGGCTCACAAGTCGCATAGCAGCGTCGGCCATTTTTATATTGGAGCGCATCAAAGGAATTTTCATATCCAAAGCTTCTCCGGTCCATGAAAAGAAAAGAGAGGGGATGCATAAGATAACGCTTGAGGCCGATTTCCATAGAAAAGGAGGAGAGGTAAGGTCCCAGGATGTGTAGCCGCGAGCTTGGGAAGTTTTTCTCAATCCTCCTGAGGGCAGCGAGGAGGCATCGGGTTCCCCATAAAAAAGATTGCGACCAGAAAATTTTTCTATCAGAGTGGCTGGCTCTTTCCAATCGATGAAAGCATCATGCTTTTCTGCTGTAAGACCCGTGAGAGGTTGAAACCAATGCGTAAAATGTGTGGCGCCCTCAGCTTGCGCCCAATCTTGCATAGCTTTTGCTAAAATATCTGCATAAAGAGCATTAAATGTAGCTGACCCTTGCATAACCTGGATAATGTGATGAAACACCTCTGGAGGCAGGCTTTGCTGCATCGCGGTTTGGTTAAAGGTTCGGTGGCCAAAATGCTCAATTCCTCGACGTGAATCCGATCCGAATTTTAAACTTTTACGTGAGGAAACTTCTTTTGTTGCTAAGATCCGGGAACTCATTTTTCCCTCTTGTGGTTTTTTGCGTACCTTTGCTAGCACATGTACCAACGTACAATATCTCTAGAAGAGAGATTTGAACAAATTTTTTGTCAGAAAAATTTAGTTCATATCGAAATTTCATTCTAACAACACTTCATCAATAATTAATTCTTTCTTCGCGGAGGGTATTGTAGAGTTGTTTACCTGTTTCAGCAACGGCACCAACATCGCGGAGCCAGGCCGAAATTCCATAACCTACATACGTGCGACTACTTTTTGAGAGGAAAAAATCGAGAGGAAGCGCGAAGGCTACTCCTTTGTCGAAGTAGGTATGACCATTCACTTTATCATGTCCATTCGTGGCCGTGTACCATACTGTGAGACGCAAGCCGCTAGGAAATTGTCTTGTGACCTCAAAGCGTGCGCCTTTATCTCTAGCTAGAAATTGTCCGCCCATAACTTTAAACTCGAGCTGTAAGGGGCGAAAGTAGTAGTAAATATCGCCAAAATACTGAAGTCCGTAAAAATCGATGTAATGAGGGATCTCACCCTTGTACTTCCTAATCTTGTGTGTGAAAGCAATACCTCTATAGCGACGTTTGAGTACGCTCGCCGCCTCTAATCCCACTGCCCAGTTACTGTGGACGGGCCAATAAAGAAACTCCGTAGCGACGCCTCCATAAGCTATTTCAAAATACCCTGTAGCAAGACGATAAAAACAGCCTTTTCCCAGGGCAAAACTTCTTTGAATAAAGGCTTTTTCTAAGGAGACAGAGTTGTTTTGGTAGTACTTAATTGTGTCGGTTCGGACATTGGGAAGTTGGGAAGGATTGAGAACATCTACACCACCAATATTCCACATAGTCGAGTGAATGGAATAGCCGAACTGAAATTTATAGTAATACTTATTAAAGAAATATCCCTCTGGTGAGGCGAGAAGTCCAATGTTATATTTGAATTTTCCTGTCGTGCTTCCGAAGAAAGTGAGCAATCGAGGACGAAAGGTAAAAAGCCAAACATGTAAGTTCTTTTTGTAAATTAAAGTCGATCCAGAGGGATGCCGGAGCGCTTCACGCATCGGGGAAAGGACAGCCATTTCTCTAGCTCCAATAAGTCCTAAGCGAAAACGGCGCAAATCTTCTGTACGAAAAGTATAGGACTGAACAGGAACGGCGTCGGCTTCTGTCACAACAGTGATCGAGACAATATTCGAAGGCGCAAGAGCAGCTAAAGTATCTTGAAGACGCTCACGAACAACTTTTTCTTCTCGATAACGGTTATTAATTACCTTAATCCATAACCTATCGCCATCACATTGAGGATCTAGATAGATGCAGCATAAATCTAACCCTTGATCATTTAGCGCATACGCTAATTCCAGCGCAAATTCGTTTTCTGGACGGGTAACCCCTAAAGATTCTGTATCTATTGGAGATGTGTAAGGGAGAGGATCGTGAATTTTGGTAAATAATCCCTCTGATGTGCCTAAAGGGTAACGAAAAGAAGCTCCTCCCGCTATCTTCGTTCCCCGGAGCGAACTAATGGATACTTGAAGCATGTCCCATACAGTATAGGCAATGCCTCCGTTGATGCGACACTTAACCTCGCGGCCCTCAGGATGCTCATAACGATGGTTTTTATAGTCAATGTTGTCATATTCCGCGATGAAAGAGAGGCTTTGAAGATATTCATTTTTATATTTACGCCAGGGGCTCCATGCAGCCGCTCCAAACCATCCTTTCATTCTACCACGGGACCACCCTAGAGAGGTTTCAAGGTTTGCGCTTTTCCATTGTTTCGTCATGACTCCATATTGGGAATTAAAACGACTTGTTCCAATAAAGTCATCTGCACCGATTGAAATAGAGGGGATCCAGGAGATTCCATCTCGCGGACTTAAAATATTAAGTTTGATATTGGCTACGCGATCCGCATCGTCACCGAAACCCTTAGTACCAAAATTTGCTTCTGTAATCCCCTTGAGAACGCGGTAATTAAGGGACACTTCGATCCGATCGAAAGGTTGTAGACTTACCCCATAAATATTATAGGGGGGCGGGCGGAAAGCTCCGAAACTATATGTCCCCATGGGCGGCATCCGTCCGGAAGGCATAGTAAAATAGCCGCAAACAGTTGAAAAATTGTAAAAGTAAGGAAGTTCATCTTTTTGTTCGGCATCAATTTGATGCGCAGTCTCAAGATCCCGCAACATGCAGTCGACGGGATCGTAGAGAGAAAATTCGCTGAGTGGACCTACTACAGAATGAGGGGGACAAAAGTTATCTTGAGAAACATTTTCTTCTCCGTTGATGTTCGTATCTCGAATACCTTCAGCTGATAGAGTTGCCATCAACTTCAAGGAAGCCACGATAACGAATACGTAAAAGAATTTTTTTCCCGATTTTCCCATGCGGAATAATTTAACTAAGGCAGGGAAGGCTGTCTACAAATTAGAGACCTAGTAATTCTTATTGGAATCACCATAATACAGAACTTCTTCTCTTCCTCCTTCATCTTGATTCCCATGATTTCGTATAGAGATAAATTCTTCGGGAATTCTAATTGAAGATAAAGAAAACCCTTCCTATACTTCTTCACATCGCCGCTCTATAGAATTTGACAAAACGCTTTTCAAATGGGAAAAGCAGTGTCAAACTGTTTTACATGCCGCTTGGGTTCTGGGTATTTGTGGTTTAGTGTCTTAGAGAAAAGACGAAATGTGACCTGAAAATGTACTCAACCTAAAGCGTCTTATATCAGCGGATTTGTAATTCATTTCTGTGAGGAACAAAATATCCATGGGCTATCTCCAAGATTTTCAGACGAGGATCAATAACCACGACTATGCCGCTTTCCTAAAGTTATGGGAAGAGTATTGCGGAGCGGATGAGTTAGATGGCGAGGAGGTATGTCAAGTTTTGGAAATGGCTAAAAAAGCTGACTTTGCATCTTCTTTCGGTCGACATATCGAAAAAATTTTACCGCTGTGGAGTATCGCTGAAGAAGGCGTTGAAAAAGACAAGGTTTTGCAACTCATTATCGATATACAAACATCAAATTCTTCTCAGCTCTTCCAGTTAGTACAAGAGTTTCTTCAAAAAAAATATAGCAGCCACAAGCATTATCAAGACATGTTACGCCTTGTCGGTCTACGTTCTCGAGATGATTTTCAAGGCGCGATTAGTAATTTTGAATTACTTGCCCATATGCAAAAAGGGAATTTCGTATTCCATACTGGGGGATGGGGGATTGGTGAAATAGTTGATGTTTCCATGGTACGCGAGCAACTCAGTATGGAGTTTGATTACGTTGCGGGCCGCAAAGATATGTCTTTTGCCAATGCTTTTAAAAACCTGATTCCTGTTCCTAATGATCACTTTTTATCGCAACGTTTTGGTGATCCAGATGCTTTAGAGCAAAAAGCCAAAGAAGATCCTCTTGGGGTTATCCGTATTCTCTTGCGTGACCTGGGGCCTAAAACTGCAGCCGAAATCAAAGATGAATTCTGCGATCTCATCATACCAGCTGCTGAGTGGACGAAATGGTGGCAAATGGCCCGTAGTAAGATAAAAAAAGATACGATGATAGAAACTCCAGAAGAACTAAAATCTCCTTTCCGTCTTCGCAAAAATAAAGTGGCCCACGAAGATCGTTTAGTTCAGGCTTTAATACGTAAACCTGATGCCGATACTCTCATTCAAATGGTGTATTCATTTCTTCGCGACTTCCCCGAAACACTAAAGAATACCGAATTTAGAAAAGACCTTCAGACTAAGCTTAAAGAAACTCTCTCTTTCAAAGAACTCAATGATGCACAAGAATTACAAATTCTTTTTTTCCTGCGAGATTTAGGGAAGGATGAAGAACAGAAAGATACTGCGATTATCGATTTATTGAAGCGTTTCCCTTCTGTGGAAGATATTGTCATGAAAATCGACATCATTGCCTTTAAGAAGAGAGCTCTTCTTGAAATCAAAGAAGTGATCGATAAATGGCCATCTATTTTCCTCAATCTCCTCTTTCCGATTAACCAGAATACTTTGCGTGATTACTTATTAACGGAACTGATCAATGCAAAGCTTGTGGAAGAGACTAAGAAAAAACTTCACCAATTACTTACCGATCCAAGCCAACATCCTGATGCTTTCCTTTGGTATTTCCAAAAAGTGATGAGCAATCCGGCTCTTCCTTTTGGCGATTCTGAAGGGCGAAATGGCTTTTTTGAGTCCTTCCTGATTCTTCTTAGCCATCTGGAGCATAATCCAGGTGAAAAAGATCTGGTGAAAAAAATGCACGGAATGTTGAGCGGTGGGCGATACGCTATTGTTCGCGATGTCATGCAAAAAGCCTCTCTTTCAGAGGTAAAAGAATTCCTTCTTCTTGCGACTAAGTGTCATACTTTGGGCGAGCATGAGATTAAGATCCTTTACTCACTTGCAGAGGTTGTACATCCTTCTATTGCTAAAGAACGTAAAAAAGGACGGAATAAATCAGCCGATGAAGAAGAGGTGGAGATTTTCTGGACGACTCAAGAAGGCTATCAGAAACTTCAGCAGCGCATCCAACAAATCGCGACAGTTGAAACCGTAGAAAACGCGAAAGAAATTGAAGTGGCAAGAGGGCACGGAGATTTGCGAGAAAACTCCGAATTTAAATTCGCTTTAGAAAAAAGAGACCGCCTTCAGACGGAGCTCAAAACACTTTCCGATCAATTGGCTAGGACACGAGTTCTAACTAAAGAGGATGTCCAGACGGAAGAAGTTGGGGTTGGTGTTATTGTGGCTTGTGCAAATGCAAAAGGAAAAACTGTCAGTTATACTCTATTAGGACCTTGGGATGCTGATCCTGATCAAAATATTCTCTCTTTCCAATCCAAGCTGGCTCAAGCGATGCGAGGCCTGGGTATTGGGGATACTTTCCAAATTCAAGGGGAAAGTTACACGATTCAGGAGATCCGTAGCTTTTTTGATTGAGATATACCCCGGAAACATGAAAAATCGATTTTGAAGAATCTGTACTAAACTAATTAGCACAAGTTCTAAGATCGATTTTTCATGGGTATAGGCTCCAATATGCAAATTGTGCTTGCTAGCCATAATGTGCACAAGATTCGCGAATTTCGTGCTATTCTTAAAGCTTTGCCCAGACTCGACGTGCGCTCCCTTATCGATTTTCCGCAGTACCACCTACCAAAAGAAACGGGAAAAACTTTCGAAGAGAATGTCGCGCTTAAAGCCCTGCATGCGGCCCAGACGCTTCAACAATGGGTGTTGGCCGACGACTCGGGATTAGTTATACCAGCTCTTAAAGGGGCTCCCGGAATATTTTCTGCGCGATATGCTGGAGAAAATGCAACGGATTCTGAGAATAGAAAAAAATTGCTCCGCGATCTGCAGAGTTTTCAGGATGGTATGCGTCATGCATATTTTGAATGTTGGATAGCTTTAGCGTCTCCAGAAGGCATCAAAAAAGTCGTCAAAGGAGTATGTGAAGGTTACATCATCAATTCGGAAAAGGGAGGAGGAGGCTTTGGATATGATCCTCTTTTCATTAAGCATGAATATGGTAAAACGTTCGCTGAACTAGATGAACAGACAAAAAATCGCATTTCTCATCGACGTAAAGCTTTCGATAAGTTACTGCCTTACTTAGAAGCATTGGCAGATTCTGAAGACCTCATGCACCCTTGCTCGAATTAAAAAATCTCGCAATTCACTATAAAAAATATCCTCTGAGTTGGAGTGATTTTGTGCATTATCTGGTGGATGGATACAATTTTGTTTTTCGTTTGGGACGTAAAAACAAAAAGAATTTTCAGGCTCTTCGCGAGGAGTTCATCAAAAAATTTAGCCATTATGTTGAAAAACACAATCTACATGTGACATTGGTTTTTGATGGAAAAGATCTTCCTTCCGGCTCATATACACGAGGTAATTGGAAAAATATCGAAGTGGTATATACGCACCACGGCTTAACTGCAGATGCCTATTTATTGGACCAGATAACCCATTTCAAAAAAGCTGCCTCCATAACTATAGTCACCTCGGATAAGCAATTAGCCATTCATGCGCGCGTACAAGGAAGCCATGTGATGAGCGTGGAAGATTTTATGCAATTTCTTGTACATAAAGAGCATAAAAAACACCCACAAAGTGAAAAACCTGTAATACGCGATACGGGATTTCATTTCGATCGGCTGCTCAAAATTTTCGAAGAGAAGTTAAAAAATGAAGAGTGAATTTGGTGTTCTAAAACGAGTTTCTATGTCTGCAGAGCAATAATGAAAAAATTTGTCCTTTCCACAGAGTTTTCTCCTCGAGGCGACCAGCCAAAAGCCATTGCGTATTTGAGTGAGGGCGTCATCAAAAACCGAAAAGCCCAAGTACTCCTAGGGATAACGGGTTCGGGAAAAACGTATACAATGGCCAATGTTATTGCGAATGTTCAGCGGCCTGCCCTTATTCTGGCCCATAATAAGACATTAGCTGCACAGCTTTACCAAGAATTTAAAAACTTTTTTCCCGAAAATGCCGTCGAATATTTTGTTTCATATTATGACTATTATCAACCGGAAGCTTACATCGCTCGGACTGATACCTACATCGAAAAAGACCTAGCGATCAACGATCAAATAGACAGGATGCGCTTAAGCGCAACAAGATCGCTAATTGAACGTGAAGATGTGATTATCGTCGCTTCAGTATCCTGTATTTATGGTCTAGGATTGCCCGAGTATTACAGTCAAATGCAACTTAAACTCGCAAAAGGAGATCAAGTACGTCGTGACGATGTTTTGATTCATCTCGTTCAAATGCATTACAAGCGCAATGATTATGAATTAGCGCGCACGACATTTCGTGTTCGGGGTGATGTACTAGAAGTGATGCCTGCTTACGAGGAAAAGATTGCTTATCGTATTGAGTTTTTCGGCGATGAAGTTGAACGTTTGAGTGCAATTGACCCGCTCACAGGAAAAGTATTGGAACGACAAGAGGCAATCACCATTTTTCCTGGCTCTCATCACGTAACGCCTGAGAGTGTGCGCTTGCACGCTATAGAAACAATACGTGAAGAATTGCATCTGCGGACCGCATTTTTTGAAGAGGAAAATAAACTACTCGAAAAACAACGCATTCAGCAACGAACTGCGTATGACATGGAGATGATTAAAGAGATTGGCTTTTGTAAAGGGATAGAAAATTATTCTCGTCACTTTAGCCAAAGATATGCAGGTGATCCCCCTCCTTGTCTTCTTGATTATTTTCCTGGAAATTTTCTGACATTTATCGACGAATCGCATCAAACAATTCCCCAATTGCATGCGATGTACAATGGGGACCGGGCACGCAAACAATCACTTGTGGAATTTGGATTTCGTCTTCCCTCGGCATTTGACAATCGTCCCTTAAAATTTGAAGAAACCCAGGCTAAGATGGGGCAAGTCATCTTCGTATCCGCTACCCCTGGACCATGGGAAGTTCAGCAGGCTGAAGGAGAAGTCGTCGAACAAATTATTCGCCCGACAGGACTTCTCGATCCTATCATTACTGTAAAGCCCGCTACTAACCAAGTCGATGATGCATTAGAGGAGATAAGGATTGAAACAGAAAAAGGTGGCCGTGTTCTTGTTACAACACTTACAAAAAAACTTTCGGAAGATCTTGCGAAATACCTCTTGGATATTGGAGTAAAAGCTAAATATTTGCATTCGGATATCGATACAGTTGAACGCGTTCAGATTTTAAACGAGCTGCGACGGGGTCTTTATGACGTTCTTGTAGGCATTAATCTTTTGCGTGAAGGCCTAGATCTTCCTGAGGTATCCTTAGTTGTCATTTTAGACGCTGATAAAGAGGGCTTTCTACGAAGTCAGACAGCACTTACACAGACTTGCGGACGTGCAGCACGAAATGTAAATGGTCGTGTCGTTATGTATGCAGACAAAATAACAGATTCTATCCGCCGTACAATGGAAGTTACCCACAATCGTCGGCAAGTTCAGGAAGCTTATAATAGTGAGCATGGCATCATCCCTCAAACAGTAACGCGGAATGTTATTCAGGAACTCTCTCAAACGTTTGGCGAAAAAACTTTGGAAGAGACTCCCGAACAAGAGGCTCCTCTAACCGCGAAGGAGTTGATGAGGAAGGTGGACGATTGTGATTACGAAATGAAACGAGCTGCTAAAGAAATGCGCTTCGAGGATGCTGCCCACTTCCGCGACTTAATGCGTCATTTCCAAAAACTTTTGCTACTCGAAGATAATTTGTAGAACTTCGTCGTGTGAGCCGCCTTTAACTCGAAAGTATCGGGTTTTTATAGAAAAATGAAAAAAAAACGTATTGGAATCGATGCCCTCCCTTTGACCATGCCTAAGACAGGGGTGGCTAATTATATTTTTTATTTTTTAGAAGAAATTCTGAATCTTCTTCCGGATTGTGATTTTTATCTCTATGCCCACGAACTCAAGGGAGATTTGCCTTATTTCTCACGTTTTCCCAACGTGACAATTTGTACAGATGCACGCTTATCCAAAAGTCTTTCCCTTTGGATTCAGACTACACTAGCTTGTTTACTCTACCGTGATCAAATCGACGTCTTTTGGGCGACGACACAAATTTACCCCTTGATCAAGAGAAAGAGAACAAAAGTACTTTTTACACTTTTAGATTTTGTCCACCTTCTCTATCCAGAAACCCTTACTCCCATTAAATGTTTCGCCCATCGATTACTTACACCCGCTCTTTTGAAGCATGCAGATTATATCGTACCGATTTCTTATGGTTCTGCTAAACGATTGAAGGACTATTATGAACTCGATCATCATAGCGTAATTGAACCTCCCATAAAACCCTGGCTCAAGCCTATAGAAAAATCCCTTTTAGAGACTTGGTTGATGGCTAAGGGATTAAGTTACAAAGGTTATTTTCTAACTGTAGGAACTCTGGAGCCTCGTAAAAATTTAGAAGGTGTGCTTACGACTTATGCCGCTACTCTTGTTGCACATGAACCTTCGAAAGTTTTTCCACTTGTCGTTATGGGAGGGGATGGATGGAAAACTTCTCATGTAAAAACACTATTGGCAGAACTAAGTCAAAAGTATCCAAAAAATGTCATCATAACAGGGTATGCTTCCGAAGCTGACCAATGGCATTACCTTGCAGGCGCACGTTACTTATTGATGCTCTCCCATTATGAAGGGTATGGAATGCCGATTGCAGAAGCCCGTGTATGTGGAACAGAAGTGATATGCACGGATGTTCCCGAGATGCGAGAGGCTGCCTTAGAACAGGGAATATTTTTGACGCAATCAGAATATAGAGAAAAGCTTCAAGAATACTTTTTAGGCGCATCGCATGAGCCTTTTCCCAAAAGCTCCTATTCTTCCAATAGGGAAAAAGGCTTAAAGTTTGCTGCTATAATTTCTTCCGCATGACTCTATAGATCGGTAAGAGTTTGTTTGCAGGCTTGATAGACGCTCTCAACATCTACGTCGCGGATACATGTCATAGCCGAGCAGCCTTTTCCACGATAGCAAGGGGAACAAGGTAAGGACTTAGTCAGGACTGTACATTTTTTATTCAAAGGCTTCCAATGGTCTAAATTCGACATGCCACTATATATAAGAACAGATGGCGTATCGAAGACAGCTGCAAGATGACCTGCCAAGGAATCCACGCCGATCATTAGAGAGGCTCCCTTTAGCAAAGCTGTATATTCTTCCCAGTTGAGTTGATCGGCCATATTTATACACCCCTCTATTTGATCAATAATGTTAGTGATCAATTTATTTTCATGCGCACCTTTTCCTGTAAAATAGAGAGGATAAGTGTTTATTTTTTTGACGAGTTCTCGCCATTTGGATAAGGGCCATTCTTTTAGCGTAGACCCTGTTCCTATATGGACAACTATATAAGCCTGTCTAGCCACATCACTTGGTTTTCCGACTCGAGTGTGTATTTGACTAGTTTGAGGTTGTGGCAGATAGGGACGCATGCATGAATCGTCATGTGAGGGGGAGATATTTAAAAATTTCAGCAGAGGAATGTAGTAATGGGTTAAAGGCTGAACAAGATTTTTCCACTCGACAGCATGCGTAAGAAGATCACCGAATCCGCCGCTTGTATAGCCGATGCGTACGGGGATTTTTGCCTTCCAAAAAATAGGAATTGCATTAGGGAAAAAAAAATAAGAATCTATTGCAATATCGTAAGAATTTCGGATTTCTTTTACTGCACGGAAGAAGGTTTGGTAATAATGAAAAAATTTCTTAAAAAAAGGAATGGGTGCGCGATTGAGCTTCCAATGGTCGACTATATGGACGTGATCCACATAAGGATGATTTTTCATAAGAGATAACGACCAGCTGCCAATAAGAACCCCGATCTCGGATTTAGGAAATTTAGTTTTTAAATGAGGGAGCATCGAACTCATCATAACTACATCACCCATGTGGGCGAGGTTTGCAATCAAGATGCGTTGAGGGGAAGAAGGAATAACAGTTTTTTTTCGCGGCAGAAAGGATAAGAGGAAATCAATTCCCTTTATAAGAAGCTTGGCTAATGTATTCTGGAGTAAATATTTGCCAGAAAGAGGAGATCGACGGGACAATTTCCACTCCGAAATTTCGAGACCAATTAAGAATATGTCCGCAGGTCTCTAAAAGACAGACCATCGCGGGAAGTGATCTAACTAATAAAACCAAACTATACAAGGTGAGCAAAAACCTTTAAACCTCTGATTGCGTCTTAATCCGCGCTCAATCAGAGGTAAAAGACGAAGAATCTTATTCAGCGTAGGATAGATAAAAAAAGTTCAAAGACTTAAGATCGCTTATTTCACAGACAACTCTTACTTGACTATTCGGAATAAAACGAAAAATGGCCGCATCAGAAGTAAAAAAAATCTTTCTTGGACCCAAGGGCACAAATACAGTTCTCTTTGGGCTAGTTCTTTTACCAAATTTAGTAGCTGCGTTATTAGAGGGAATCTCCTTTGCGATGATTTTATTGGCCTTTAGCGTACTGCGTACAGAGGGCCGTCCGGATTTTAATTTGTCCTGGATTCACGTATCTACAAATATGATAAGTTGGCTAGAGGCACTCTCTGCAGCTGAGGCATTTACTGTCTTTATTTCTGGGGCAATTGGATTACAAGTACTTCGAAGCTTATTTACCTATTTTGGTGCCATCGCCTCAATTTTTCTCGGCACTCGCATGCAGATTGAGGCTCAGCATAAAGTCTATCGGCAAATCCTTAATTTTAGTTTTCCCTTTGTTAGTCGATACAAAGTTGGCGAACTCGTTGAATATACGAACACACCTACCACGATGATCCGTGTTGTCATGGATGAATTAAATAAAGGTGTTGTTTCCATATTGGCTATTCTCGCCTCTCTAACAGTTATGTTTTTCTTATCCCCTTCTTTAACCTGGCTCGCCCTAGCAGTTTTTGGTTGTTTAGGATTATTTCAAAAATTGGTGATTCGCAAGATATCGAGTATCTCAGAGTCTGTTTCTTTGCACCTAGTCAATTTCAATAAGCATATCGTACAAAGTCTGCACGGCTTGCGTGCTATCTATACTTTTGATCGTCAAAAAACGATGATGAGTAATATTTCTTCCACTTTGTATCAGTTTGCAGCTGCAACAAAGAAATTATACTTCTGGAACCACGCAAGTGCGCCGATCAATGAAATCATGGGTATTATACTCGTAGGCATATTTCTCGTTATTGGCCAAACTCAAGAGAAAAGTGCTACTGCATTACCCTTGCTTTTAACCTTTATTACTATTGTCTACCGTTTAAATGGGCGCATGCAGGCCCTTCTTCTTAGTATTAATACGGTAGCGATGAATTGGGGAGCTATTTTGCGATTAGAGGAAATACTCACCCCTAGTGGTAAGGAATTCTCCAAAGGGGGTGAAAGAGATTTTCCGGGATTACAGAATAGAATTGTCTTTGAGAACGTTAATCTATCCTATACAACAGGGCAACAACCTGCTGTTAACTCTTTTACGGCAACGATTTTGAAGGGTACGACCGTGGCTTTTGTCGGTCACTCAGGGGCAGGGAAATCTTCTGTAATCGATCTCCTTATACGTCTTTATGAGCCTACTTCTGGTCGTATTTTAATCGATGATACAAATCTTCACGAAATTAAAGTAGGAGACTGGAGGAAGATATTAGGTGTTGTTAGTCAAGATGCCTTTATTTTTAACGAATCCATAGCAGAAAATATTCGTTTTGGGCGATTAGATGCAACTTTGGAAGAAATTATTCGTGCGGCTGAAAGCGCAGGTGCTCATGAATTTATCAATCGACTACCTCAAGGATACAACACTGTAGTCGGAGAGCGTGGGTATCGCCTCTCTGGAGGCGAACGCCAAAGGATTGCTCTTGCACGTGCCTTAATCCGCGATCCTGAAATCTTAATTCTAGATGAAGCAACAAGTAGCCTTGATAGTCAATCAGAACGTTTGATTCAAGATGCTATTGATACATTTCGCGGTAGGAAAACAGTAATTCTTATTGCCCATCGCTTGTCAACAGTGACAGCAGCGGATATTATTTTTGTTATGGAAAAAGGAGTGATCAGCGAAAGTGGCTCTCATGAAAACTTATTAAAAAGAGAGGGTATTTATTCTCGCTATTGGTCGTTGCAAGCCAATAAAAAATGCGATGATGAATTGACTCTTACCTCAATTACCTAAAAGAGTGGCTATAACCGAGTAAAGACACTCTCTTAGAATGTTTCACAAGTAACCTAATAAGCATGTCGCTATTAAAGAGAAGAAATGATGTGGAAAAAAAGTTTAATCCTTTTAGGAAGTGTTAGTTTTCTTTATCTGCTCTATTTTTATTCTTCCATAAATTTGCCCCAACGCAAAGATGCCCCTGAAAGAAGCGCGTGGATGGACGAGCAAAT
>Ga0207143_1009_pt1 | contig 66423 bp, 57 predicted proteins | sample Alteio_BWMinHeat_3_FD_153566 | JGI IMG/M metagenome (GOLD analysis project Ga0207143, IMG submission 153566) | Enriched cells from forest soil in Barre Woods Harvard Forest LTER site, Petersham, Massachusetts, United States -... | ecosystem: Environmental > Terrestrial > Soil > Temperate forest >... | reverse complement strand
AGAAAATCAAAAGAATGACTAATAGTGCAGTAATTAGGGAAAGACAGATTTCGATAAGCATAATTTTCCTTTTTTTTACTATTTCTCTTAGAGAATGTTAACAACGAGATAGTAAAGTTTTAATCATCCTGATGGAGATTAATTTACTATAAGTTTCTCGACCCATTCCAACTAATGTGTAGGGATTTTAACAGACTCAAGCTATGCTAGCTAGAAAGAAATGAGAATAATTTTTCTGCTATGAAATTACGTGACACTTATGTTGGTTTTGAGCAGACTTTTCTCCTGCTGCTAAAAAAAGCAAAGCAAGGGCCTATCTCTGTCCATGATTTCTTGACGACTCTTTCTGGAAGAGGAAGGATACTTTTACTTAGCATTCTTTCTCTTGGTTTTGCCCAAATACCGGGAGTTGCCATTGTCCTAGGACTCTTTATGGTCTACCTAGGCATCCGAATCGCTTTAGGAAGAAATTTTATTTGGATGCCGCAATTTATTTTGCGCAGAAAAATCGGATCGTTTTTGCTCATTAAGGTGATCAAAAATGTTTTACGAATGTTAAAGTTTATGAAGCGCTGGACTCGTCCTCGCTATGAGTGGGCAACGCAAAAAAGCTCGACACGCGTTCTGAATGGGATTGCGATAGCCTTAATTGGTCTTAGTTTAGCCAATGCCCCGCCTATACCTTTCGTTGATTTGATTGCCAATGCCTCTATCTTCTTTATTGCTATAGGATTGCTGAATGAGGATGGGGTATATATCATTTTAGGTTACGTTGGCGCTCTTATATACCTTGTAACAGTTGTAGTTTTGATGAATTATTGTTCTCTCAGCCAAATGATGAAATGGGTTCTCACGGGAATAAGCAGTGTAACCTAAATTCAGATTCCTCATCCTGACATCTCTAACGAACTAATCTCTCGAAGAAGTAGGGCGAAGGGCTTTTAAATTCGAGCTTTTTCTCAAGACGTGGATGCTGAAAAGCAAGGCGTCCAGCATGTAAACATAGGCGATGCTCTTCTTCTGAAAGAGAAGGATTATATTTTTCATCACCTATAAGTGGGTGGCCCGCATCTTTGGCATGAACACGGATCTGATTTTTTCTCCCTGTTTCTAGAGAAAGACGAAGAAGGGAGACGACCCCATTGGTTTTTAGTACGCTATAATGGGTTATGGCAATTTTTCCGCGCTTATCAAGGGTGCTCCTTACAAAAAAGTTTTTCTCCTCTACAAGATAACTTTTCCATGTTCCCTGACTTGGCGTGGGCGATCCTTTAACTAAAGCGTAGTATTCTCTTTCAATTGTATGCGCTTCAAATTGTTTTTTAAGATCATCTCTTGAGTGTTCGGAGTAGGCAAAAACCAGTACACCTGAAGTATCGCGATCGAGTCGGTGTACAGGAAATACGCGGCGCGTGTGATAACGGCGTTTGAGAATAGTATGGACGCAATAGGTTTTTTGGTGATCGGTAGCGACACTCAAAAGACCTGCTGGCTTGTCTACTACTACAAGGTCTTTATCTTCATAGAGAATTTCTATTCGACTCGAGATGTATTTTTTTTTCGGAGCTAATGAAAAGGATGTCTCTTGAGACAAAGGGGTGTCTAGAGAAGATGCAGGTTTTCCATCTATGAGGAGGCGCTCTTCGCGTAGCCAGGAACGTATAGTCGTTTTAGAGCTATCAGGATAGCGTTGGAGTACGATCTCAAAGAGAGTAGGTAATGGCGTAATGTTTTTTTTCATTTTAAATGAAGTTTTTCATAGGAAAGAAATAATAGTACATTATTTGGAAATTGTTAACAGCTCTATACGCCCATATTCACCCTTAAAAGGTTAAAAAAAGCCCCCTTTCTCGCATGGGCGAACCCTCTATAGCCATTTTTCTTGTTCGATTTAAAACAATTCTTTATAAAGGATGCTTTAAACACGACCGGAGAACGACCTATGAACGAGCAGAGCAGTAAAGAAGTTTTAACCTTAAGCAACACGCGGGATAAGGCAAGCTACTCTTTAGGATTTGAGATGGGCAAAGGGCTCCGCACACAATTCTCCGATCTTGACATTGGAATTTTCACGCATGCATTGAGGGATGCCTTCAATAATTATAATCCGCGTTTGAAAGCAGAAGAAATGGGGCAGATTCTCTCTGCCATTCAAAATCAGATGATGCAGCAACAGAAACAACATCTTTCGAAATTATCGATTGAAAATAAAAAAGCTGCTGAAGACTTTTTAGAAGAAAACAAATCTGAGAAAGGAGTTGTTGCCCTTCCGAGTGGGCTCCAATACAAGATTCTTGTAGGAGGAGGAAATGGAGAGCACCCAACTTCTTTTGATTCAGTTCTTATCCATTATCGCGCCTCGCTGTTAGATGGTACAGTGTTCGAAAGCACTTACGAAGGAGGAGAAGCTAAAAAAATCCCCATCAACCAGATGATAGCTGGTTGGTCAGAAGCCCTTAAAATGATGAAGGTAGGGGATAAGTGGCAAATCTTTGTTCCTCCCTATCTTGCCTACGGTGAATCAGGCTACCCTCCTGTTATTGGGCCCAACGCTCTCTTAATTTTCGATATCGAACTTCTAAGTATAGCCTGATGGTTTTATCAAAATCGAATTGGTTACTTTAAAACACTTAAGGTGATGCCAAAATTCCAAGATTGGTTTTTTGCGATCACCTTATTAGACAAGGATTGATTATGGCTGGAAATATTCTTCCTCTACAATGTAGAGAAAAATCAGCTCCTTATGCTCCTCTCTCTTCAAGTAAAGACTCTTTTAGCAAGACTGAGCCAAGGGATATTCCCCTTCGAATAACGGGTAGGGGAGAAAGTGGACTGCCCTTTCATGGTAGAGGAGGGGAATCGCTCGATAAAGAAGGCTATTGTCCCAAGTTTTACTCACTCGAACATTCTTCCTTAAAAGGAAAGGGGTCTGTTGTTCGGTCCAACACAGCAGGAAATTTACGTCTTCAATCGGGAAGGGTTACCATGGTCGAAAGTGATGGCGCATCCTGCTCATGGTTTCCTGATTTTATGCGTATTTCTGTTTCTTTTGATAGGTCTCCGACTGTCGGTGGACACGTGTCCACTTCAGCGTCGCAAGATTCTATAGATGCTTCACCCTCATCGGTTCTACCTCCTTTGCTCGCCGAAGTTAAGCAATTCGCTCCGGAAACTTCACCCCCGCGTGATTTAGAAAGCTCTCATCCGCCCCTTCGAGTTCCTTCAGACACCTCTTCGCCGTTTGCTTTAACACCTGATCCCGTAGTTCCGGACTGGGCTACAAGAGCGCCATCCGACACGCACGCTTCTGATCATTTAGCCGTTCCCGCTCTCCCGTCATCTACGCACAGCAGCGATGCGCGATACAAAAGAGTTATACGGCCCTCGAGCCTACCTCTGAGTTCACGGGCAGTTTGAGACGAATATAAGGCTAATATTCTGGCGTATTAAGGAAGAGCTCTACGGGAAATTGTTTTCCCGTTTTAGGGTGCCTACAAGTCCGTTTGAATACGAAGTCCATAAGCAATGGATTATATCGATAGATTTCGCGTAATGCGATCAGTTCTCGGGCGGTGATTAAACCCGCCCGTTTAGCACCTTTAAGATGAATTAAGATATTAATAGCGGGAATAGGATAGTCCGATCCATTGAACAAGCGGTGGTGAATTTCGGGTTTGTCTAATACATCGCAAAGCTGCCTTTGACACATGAAAACGCTCAAGGCCGATATGTCGCCATAAAGTTTACCCTCACCTTCTTTAGGATTCTTGTTCGCTTCTTGGAACATCCTGAGGCACAAGGTGAAATTTTCTTCTAAACGGCCATCGTGATCGAGATCAGGATTTTTGCCTAACGAGGCACAATGGGCAATAATGACATTAACTCCAGCCCGAAGAGCTCTTCGTAAATGAAGCGGATTTCCTAGTCGTTGATGATAGCGGTCGACTGTTACAGCAAGCTCTTCTCCTGCATGGCTGAGTAGGGTAAAACGCAAAGCTTTTAGTTTTTCATAAAAAAGGTCGCACTGGGGGTGCATGGGGTCGATCCCCATCGAATTAGGCAACCACTTTAACATTTTGGGTAACTTTTCGGCTGCTTCACGCTTAAGAAGTCCTTGCTGAATAAGATATTCTCTTCTCTCTTCAAACATCTCATGACAGCGATTAAGTTCCTCAATAGCATCCTTACGATAAGGGTGCACAGAGAACACAGGTGTAAAGACGTCGGGGTATTTACGGACAAATTCGAAAAGATAATCATTAGAAACATAGAAGTGGGTTCTATCCTCTCTCTTCTCTCCTTCGATCGTATAGTATTCATCAACTGCTAAAACTTGGGCTCGATAGGAATGAAGTGGTACTCGAATAGGGTCGCGAGAATATTTCATCAAATCATAAAGATGCTCGCGGATGTGTTGATCGGGATCTCTTTGGTTAAGAGGAAGCTTTAATGCGCTTAAGTAAGAAAGATAGCGAATATGGGCTAGTGGGTGCCTCCAATTTAACATGTCCTTGTGCATCGCAGGAGGTGTTAACCCTCTCCCATTTCCCAAAAGATGGGTGTGATAGTCGATGGGTACCGAGGAGTTTTCAAAAGGAATTAAAGCTTTTTCTGCTAATGAACGTGCTTCTTCAGAGGCCTCTTTCCAAAAATTTTTTGGATGATAACGACTTGCTCCAGCAAATGGCCGAATAAGGTTAGTAACGAAGGTGTCTAAATTCATAGAGAAATACTTTATCTTCCTGTTGATTTGTGAATAGCACCTTTACCGAGTATTTTCAAATTAGGATTTCATTGATCTTTTACTATTTCCATTAACTTGTATCGAAAATGGCTCAAAAAACGCCGAAAATCGCCAGAAACTAGTTTTAAAACAGGTTCTTAGTTATTCTTTTTGCATCTTTTGAAAAAATATTTTTTTATGGAACACCCAAAATACGATCATCAACGCATAGAAACGAAGTGGCAAAAATATTGGAAAGATCGCGAAACCTTTAAGGCTGAAGTCGATCATTCCCGGCCCAAATACTATATTCTCGATATGTTTCCTTATCCCTCTGGAGCAGGATTACACGTTGGGCATGTTACGGGTTATACAGCCACCGATATTCTCGCCCGGTACAAACGTCTTAAAGGATTCAATGTTCTGCATCCAATGGGATGGGACAGCTTTGGTCTACCAGCTGAGCAATATGCTATTCGTACGGGCACGCATCCTGCTATTACAACGCAAAAGAATATTGATAATTACCGAAGACAGTTGCAAGCCTTGGGCTTTAGTTATGACTGGGACCGCGAGATTCGGACAAGTGATCCTCAATATTACAAGTGGACACAATGGATTTTTACCAAGCTATATGAGAGAGGGTTGGCCTATGAAGCCACAGCACTTGTTAACTATTGTCCAGCATTAGGAACGGTTCTTGCTAATGAAGAAGTAGAAGAGGGGAAGGCTAAAGAAGGTGGATATCCTGTTGAGAGAAGGCCCTTACGTCAATGGATCTTAAAAATCACTGCTTACGCTGAAAAGCTACTTGAAGATCTCGTCTTAATCGACTGGCCTGAGTCCTTAAAGAAATTGCAGACGAATTGGATTGGTCGTAGTGTAGGAGCTAAGATCGATTTTGTCGAAATCCATACACACGAAAAAATTTCTATCTTTACTACACGTCCCGATACACTCTTCGGTGCGACTTATCTCGTGCTTTCTCCCGAACACCCATTGCTGGATAAGATTGTTCATGAACTAGAAAAATCCTCAGTGGAAAGCTACCAGAAAGTAGCAGCAGCTAAAAGTGATCTTGATCGAACCGACCTTGCCAAAGAAAAAACGGGTGTATTTACAGGAGCCTATGCCGAACATCCGGTGACAGGAAAGAAAATTCCCATATGGATTGCCGATTACGTCCTAATGGGTTATGGCACAGGCGCAATTATGGCAGTTCCCTCCCATGATGAAAGAGATTATCATTTCGCTCTTCAGAAGGGTCTTGCTGTCCATCCCGTTGTAGAACCTGATCTAAAAACACATGCCGATGCTCTCCCCGAAGGGATGTTAGCTCAGGATATTACAGTCGAAGTTTTAGGAGGTAAACGTTGCTGGACTTTAGGCGGAAAAATCATCAACAGTTCTTCTAAAAACATCTCCCTAAATGGATTGACGATAGAAGATGCCAAAAAGGCGATGACGGATTGGCTAATTAAAGAAAATAAAGGCGAAGAAGCGATTAATTATCGCTTACGTGACTGGTTATTTTCACGACAACGTTATTGGGGAGAACCCTTTCCTATTTTACATCTCGAAGATGGTACAAAACGCATTCTTGCTTTAGACGAACTTCCCCTTACTCCGCCCGAACTTGCTGATTATAAACCTGCCGGTGATGGCCAAAGCCCTCTGGCTAAGGTTAAGCAGTGGGTGGAAATTTTTGACCCTAAAACCCAGAAGCGAGCGCTTCGCGAAACGAATACCATGCCGCAATGGGCAGGATCCTGCTGGTATTACCTGCGTTATTGCGATCCTCATAACGATGAAAAAGCATGGGATAGCGAGAAAGAAAAATACTGGCTTCCAGTCGATATGTATGTAGGCGGCGTAGAACATGCCGTGCTGCATTTGCTCTATGCGCGCTTCTGGCACAAAGTTTTATTTGATTGTAATTTAGTCAGCACTCCCGAACCATTCCAAACGCTTCGTAATCAAGGACTCGTTCATGCGCGTTCATATCGATTGCCCCAAGGTGGGTATATCTCTGCAAAAGAGGTTTACGAAAAGGAGGGCCATTCTTTTCAAGTAGGCACTGATTCCGAAGTTCTCGCACAAATTGAAAAGATGTCGAAGTCAAAACTCAATGGAGTCACACCCGACGAAATCATCGAAGAATATGGTGCAGATTCTCTACGTCTATATGAAATGTTTATGGGACCCTTTGATAAAGAAAAAACATGGAATACAGACGCTGTGCATGGATGTCGGCGCTTTTTAAATCGGTACTATGATCTTATTTTTTCTAAAAAAGTCTCCGACGAAGAAACAACTGAAGCATCAAAGCTTATTCACAGGCTTGTACAGGCGGTGGAAAGAGATATTGAGGCCATGCAATTCAATACAGCCATTGCGAAGATGATGGAGTTCATGAATGCTTTTGCCCCCCTTCCTTCCTATCCGCGACAAGCGCTTAAAATGCTGACCATTATCTTAGCTCCTTTTGCTCCCCACATTACAGAAGAGGGATGGGAACATTTAGGTGGGCAAACCACTATTGCCTATGAGAATTTTCCCACAGTCGATCCTACCTATCTTTATGACGATACAACGATGATCGTTGTACAAGTTAATGGTAAATTGCGGGGTAAATGGCTGATGCCAAAAGATCAAGACCAAGAAACTCTTTTGCGCTTTATCGAAAATCAGCCCCAAATTGCTAAACATATTACCGGTACAATCAAAAAAGTGGTTTATGTACCTAATAAAATCCTGAATTTTGTTGTCGATGCTACTTAAACTATTTTACAATTGTGGCCTAGCAGGCCTTACGCTTATTTGGCTTCCAAAATTCCTTCTAGGGCGTATCACGGGCAAGTATAAGCAGACGGTCGAGAGGCGACTTGGGTTAAAAATCGGAAGCGAGTTAAACGAACTGCGACAAGCCCCTAAACGCGTATGGATTCATTCTTGCTCGGTAGGGGAGACTAAGGCAGCTGGAGCCTTTGCCGTTGAACTGAAAAAGCGCTATCCCTCTATCTCCATTGTCGTGTCCACTACAACAGAAACAGGACAAGCCGAAGCGCTCCGCCAAATGCCTTTTGCTGACGCACATTTTCTTTTGCCTCTCGACTTTTCTTGGGTAATGCGCCGATTGGTACGTCTCTTACGTCCTTCCCTCCTGATTTTGGTAGAGTCCGAATTCTGGTTGAACCTCATTCGAGAGGCGAAGATGGCGCATGCTTCGGTCGTGCTTATCAATGGCAAGCTCTCGGATCGATCGGCTGCTCGTTTTAGTAAAGTTCCCTTTTTTTCCTCTCCACTCTTTAGCTCTTTTGACTATTGTTGCCTACAGACCACTGCCTATCAACAATCTTTCCTAGCACAAGGGGTTGCTTCTGAGAAAATAAAGGTAACAGGTAATCTCAAATTCGATTCTGTCATCCACACTCTCGCCCCTCATGAGATTGCGAGATGGCAGGAAGACCTAGGTTTACAAGCCAATGACAAACTCCTCGTTCTTGCTTCTACGCATGATCAAGAAGAAGAATCTTTACTCAATGCTCTCCTGCCTCTTCTCGAATCGCACCCTCGTTTGAAGTTGCTGGTCGCACCGCGCCATCCTCCTAGATTCGACGACGTGGCCAAGCTCATGCAAAAATACCACCTGCCCTTTATGCGATACACAGAGCGGGCGAATTTAAACGCATCGCAGAAGAGCCAATCGCGACTCATACTCATCGATACTATGGGTCAGCTCATGAATTGTTTCCAGCTGGCCTCATTAGCAATTGTTGCCGGTAGTTTCATCCCCGGTATTGGCGGCCATAATCTTTTTGAACCTGCCAGCGTGGGAGTTCCTGTGATTTTTGGCCCCTATGTCGATGGTCAAAAGGCTTATGCAGATGCCCTGGTAGAAGCCAACGGAGGAATTTCTTTATCCTCCGAAAACGTTTCTTCATTCGTCTCTCGTCTTCTTTCAAACGAAGAGGAGAGGGTGTCTATGGGGAGATGTGCACTTGATGTTGTGAATCGATCTCGTGGAGCGGTTGCACGTACATTGACTACTTTAGAGAAATTTCTCAAATAGCGAAATTTCTTTGGGTATAAATCCCTGATTCTGATAAGCTTTACACTCTATCGCGGGGTGGAGCAGTGGTTAGCTCGTTGGGCTCATAACCCAAAGGCCGGAGGTTCGAATCCTTCCCCCGCTAATTCTTTAACAGTCTTCAATGGCGGTATAGCTCAGCCGGTTAGAGCAGCGGAATCATAATCCGTTTGTCGTTGGTTCGAATCCGACTACCGCTATTTTTAAAAAATCTCCGATTTTTGTAAAAATAGGGTAGAGAAACACAACAGTTTGTGTTTCGTTCGAATTCGAAGAAGGCGCGATATAGATGCGCCGACCGGCGGCGGAGGCCGGAATCCGACCCGTTTTATCCTTCTTTATCTTCTCTCATCTCCCCCTTCCTTAGTTCATACTACTAGATACTCCTACCGCTATTTTTAAAAAAATCTCCGATTTTTGTAAAAATAGGGTAGAGAAACACAACAGTTTGTGTTTCGTTCGAATTCGAAGAAGGCGCGATATAGATGCGCCGACCGGCGGCGGAGGCCGGAATCCGACCCGTTTTATCCTTCTTTATCTTCTCTCATCTCCCCCTTCCTTAGTTCATACTACTAGATACTCCTACCGCTATTTTTAAAAAAATCTCCGATTTTTGTAAAAATAGGGTAGAGAAACACAACAGTTTGTGTTTCGTTCGAATTCGAAGAAGGCGCGATATAGATGCGCCGACCGGCGGCGGAGGCCGGAATCCGACCCGTTTTATCCTTCTTCATCTTCTCTCGTTCCCCCTTCCTTTGCAAATTGAAGATGAAGAAATTTGGAACAAAATGTTTGGATTGATCAATGTCAAAGCCTAAAAAAATTGATATCAATGAATTGGTGATGAAAACTCACAAAGGGGGTGTTAAACAGGCTATTGAACTTGCAGCCAGGACCAATACATCATTAGTCATCTATGAAAATGGCCGCCTCAAATCTGTTAAACCCAATTTTAAATACGTGCGTGCTCCTATTAAACCCGTAGTTAAGAGATCCAAAGCTCCTTCTTCCAAAAGAAAAAATGAAGATCTTTTGTTTCTGAACTTCAGAAAGCCAGCAAAAAACTACTGTAAAAGCAAGACTTGGGGTAAGCATTGCGCCTTATCTATTTGTCGTAGCAGAGTGTAGCCAAGACCGGCTACGCCTTGCATGAAGCTGGGACTATAAAAGGTATCGCTCATATTTAACTGAGGTAGGGCCTGGTAAACTGCGTTAACTGTACGTTCGATAATGGGGTCTAGATCCGATCTTCCCAGAGTACGAGAAGCTTCTTTCAGAAACTCTAGGCGTCCCAAAGGACCGCAGCAAAGAGTCAAGGGTCCCTTGCCTAGATAATTTTGTGTGGTTTCCAAAGCGATGTCAATTTCCTGTGCTAGTGCGGAATCGGTAAGAAGGGGAAGGGAGCCTATCCGGGCCAGTCCAACACCTGTGGCACCATGACACCAGGCGCATATTTTCATGTTTCTCTTACCACCTAACCGCAGCCAATTTTTGCTTTCTGAACAAAAAAGGCTTCGCTCATAGCGCAGAGCTCCTTCTGCCGTTTGTACAAATCTTGGATTTGCTTCCCTTTGCGCAAGTTTCAAGAGTGCATAAGCGATACCGGATGTGCCATGGGATAATCCTAAGAGAGGAATATCGCCTGGAGACCCCCATGCGAGTGCACCGCTACCTAAATCCTGAGCTTGATTGCAAAGATGGTCGCCGCAGGCAATGGCTAGGTTGTGTATTTTGGGGTCGGTATCGTGTTCGTCAAGACTAAGAAGGGCCAGTAAAAGCCCTGTACTACCAAAAACAAGATCGTATTTATCATCTTCCTCAAGATCTCGTTTTTCAATAGTGTAGGCCAATATTTTTGCCTCTTCAATCAACTCAGGGAGGTGGCCGATTGTTCCGATATGGAAAAGGCCATAAATGATACCGCCAATACCTGCCATTCCTCCAATGCCATATGTATTGATTAGCTTTCGGTAATTTCCTTTTTTTAGGAATTTGCGCAGAGGGTGCAAACAGCATAGAGCTTCGGTAATCCATTCCCCTTGTCCTGACACTCGCCCTAACGCAGAGAAAAATAGGGCAATTCCGATCCGGCCCGAATAAAGGGAATACCCTATAGCTTGCATGTTGTACTGCTCGGTTGTTAAATCTGCATCAAGGTGGATCCATCCTAAAGAGCCATCTTCAGAAACAATCGCCTGTTTTCTCAATTGCGTAGCTAACTGAATTGCTTGTTGTACAATTTCATGATCTGAGGGTGGGCTTTTAGGCAGGTGTTCTGAATTTGCGAATAAGGATGCAGGCCTGTTGGAAGCATGAACTTCGGCGGTTTTGATGTGTAAAGCCTGCTGGATGAATGTCACTTGAAGTTGCCTGTCTGCAGAGCTCATTTGCTTTAAGCGCGTACCAACACTTTGAGAGGCGCTCTGAGCTAAGCAGTTGGGAGCAACGAGGGTCTGTTTTAAGAAAAGATCTGTAGAAAAGGGAAAAGTATTAAAGCATGGAATGTCTCCATCGAGAAGAGCCTTTTTCTCTTCGGCTTGAATTGAAGGGGGCATTGGATTTTCTCTGCCGAAGGTTTTAGCCAGCAGCTCGAACTTTTCCTCTCTCGTTGTTGGATTTAATAAAGCATGGGGCGAATAGAGATTGTATAAAAGATAGGCATATAACCGTGTGGGCCGTAATAAAGTGCGTACCGGATTTTTTTCCATGCGAGATAACCAATTTTCGCTCTCTAAAATATTCCGATGGGCAGCAACCAAGTCATAAAGAGTGCAAAAACCTTTTACAATTTCGTTAGGATAATCGGTCGTCTCTACGACCCCATCACGGTAAATCACCTGATTGGTAGAGTGAAAAGAAGAGGGGACCGAATCAATTTTCTTCATTTCATCTGTATGGATATTTTCCCAATCTGCAGTTGAAGGAATCCTCTGGGTTTGCCCAAGTCCACTTAAATCAATTCCCTTATCTCCCGTTTTTAGCAATACGAAAAAAGGAAGTAATCCTGTTACCAGCACCGAGTGCTGCATAGTACTTTCATCACGTTGTTGTTCGGAATTATGCAATTGCGCATGAAAAAGAGTTTCTAAATCAATGAGTACAGGGAATTCTCCGGCAGCGATAATATTCTCGAAATGCATATCTGTGCCATCAAGTAGGTACATGAGGCAAAGCAGCATGCCTGCACGTTCAAAGTAACGATCTACCTCTTCCTTCTGCACGCAGGGCTTGTGTTCTACTGCTTCTTCCCATCCGTAATCACCTTGTTTATCCTGTCTGGGGACTGTGGTATAACTTTTTAAAGCGGGGGAGAGTTTAAAGCTGTTCAGGCGATCGATAAACGCATTAAAGGAATGGGCAATAAGGATGTTTTTGGGTTTATAGACAATGCGTTTTCCACATGAAAAGAGAATGATCGCAACAGCTCGTCCCTCATGATGGGTATCGCCTGCATCCATTTGAAGAGAGGTGACTTTTCCTAGAGGTTGACCCTGATTGAAAATGCGCGCAAGTAAGGGGGCATCAACTTCTAATCGGTTGAGGAATTCAACCGTCTGGTCTACCCAAAACTCCAAAAATGTGCCAATAAGACGTGCCAGTTCTTTATACTCTCGTAAAAACGCAGAGAGGCCTTCTCGATTTAGATAGGCTTTTTGTATAAAATCAAGGTACCTCTCTCTGGGGGTTTTCTCATTGAAACAAAAAACTAGATTATGGATTTTCATTTCAAAAAGCATTGTCGGTGTGCAAAGAAAACTCCATCGGCTCACGAGAGAATATTCAAGTGACAGCAGGGCTTCATCGGATAAGAGGTTGTAGAGGGTATCCTTCTCGAAGGTCTTCTTACTGCGATATAAGCGCTTATGTAAATTTGTTCGTGCAACCTGTATCCATGGCCAGATTACTTCCGCAAATGGAAGGTCTAAAATTGTATCTGGAGGCGTAGGGCAGTCATCGAGATTAAGAATTTCCTCAATGTATACATCTATGTTTGCTTTCATGGATTCTCGAAGTGTTTTTTGAATTCATATAGGAACGTCTATTTTGAGAATATCCAAAAATACCTTCTGAATACGAGCAAAGTGTAGTTTAAAAATACTTTCTTAAAGACAAGATCAAGGCTCGATTTTCTTGGTGTTTTCTTCTGGACGAAATGCGCGGTAAAGTCTATGAAACAAAAGGAGTAGGTAAATGAAATAGACTAATTTTTTGGAGAAATTATGAACAGATGGGAACTCGAACATAAAATCATTATGAAAGCACTGAAAGATCCCGAATTCAAAAAAAAGCTGCTTTCCCAGCCTAAGGAAGCCTTGAAAGATTTTTTACAGTCTGAAGGAAATGAGGATCTTAATATTCCAGACAAAATGAATGTCAAAGTGTATGAAGAAAAACAAGATGAGTGGATGATCTCCCTCCCACATCTTACAAAAGATGCCCAACAGCTCTCCACAGCGGAACTGGAAAAACTCTTCGCTGCAGGTGCATCGGGTTCTGTTTGTGGTGGAGGTGGAATGACATGGTGCAGTATGAATTGCTGATCCGAATGGGGCATTCGAAGAATGCTTAATCGATAAAGACTCGTATCTTTTTTAAATTGAGTACTTCACTTTTTTCAATCTTGCGACAGTAGTAGAAAGTGAATAGGATGCATCAATTTTTGAATCAGATGCAAGAAATCTGAAAAAAACAAAAGCTGAATCCGAAGATTCAGCTTTTGCAGTCTAGATTTAAGTTATAAGCAAAAAACAAACCGTTATTATGGTTTAACGTAAGGTTTTGCAATAGCTAAGGTTGACTCAGGAGAACTTGTAAGAGCAGGCGCTGCAGATGAGCTGAGAGATGAAGCCATCATCGAGCTAGATATTTCTGTTCCAAATGGAGATTCTGACATGGATCTGTCTGTTTCTCCTGAAATTAAGGAGGCTGCTCCAGGTACACAACAGGGTGGTTCTCGTAAAGTAGGTTTATAAAGATCTTTCACTTTAGAAAATTTCGAAAACAACCTGTTTATAGAATGACTTATATGTCGCCCAATTCCTTCTATTTCGGGAATGGCCGCTGACAAAATCGCTATCTTTCTTTTAAAATCAGGTTCATTCACTTCTCTCAAGATTCTTTCTAAAAGCAATCTATCCGTTGTTTCAAGTTCCTGATTTTTATATTTGCGATTGATGAGAATCAAATAGCTAATTAATTTCCATTCTAAGCTCATTGACGAATTGAAGGGTTGCATAAGTGCTATGGCCTCATCCCAATCCTCGATCGAAACATTTAAAAATCCTTGAAGGTGATTTTCTCGTAAAATATTCAGAAAGATATCACAGCCAGGTAGAGCATCGTAGACGTATAAATCAGAAAAACCGCTATTATAAATTGTTGTATTTACATGTTCTGAAAGATGTCTACGAGCACGAAATCTTTGAAGATCATAACTTGAATTACTATCGGTTTCATTCTCCCATTTACTTAAGACAATTTTAAACCTAGAGTTAATCTCATGGAAGATCGTCTTCAAATTCGTATATTGAATATTTGCTTTATCTCTTTCGATATCTTTTGCTTGTAGCGCGACTTTATATTTTGCAGTACAATTCTCTAATTGATTCGTTAAAATTTCTCTGTTAGATGCCCTATTAGATGCCCTAGTTATACTATCTTTACCACAACTTTCATAAATTTTTATTCGCTCTTTCATTTGATCTGTTTCTAATTGAGTAATTTCATCCTCAATTCTCGAAAGAGTTCTTTGGGAGCTCTTTGCTTGTTCTCTTGCCTCAGCTTGAACGACTGCAAGGCTGTCTAAAATATCTTTGTAAAAGTGAATTTTCCCGTGAACTGTAATTTTTTCCACATCTGATTGTGAAAATTCCCTCGGCTTCAGCAATGCATAGAGTTTAAGGGCCTCTTGCTCGACAGAGAGTGGAGTTTTCCTTGATCTTAAGGAAGGAGCAGCAGGCATGGGAGTAGATGTAGTCACCGAGATACTTGAGCTTAAAGAAGGGGTAGCAGGTATTGAAGTAGAGGTAGTCACCGAGATACTTGAGCTTAAAGAAGGAGTAGCAGGTATTGAAGTAGAGGTAGAAGTTGAGCGGCTTGAGCTTAAGGATGGAGCGGCAGGTGGTGGCTTAGGTATATGTCTTGAACTGCTTGAAGTTAAGATAGAAGCCCCAAGAGTTGAGATGCTCGAAGGTTTATCGAGCAAGCTTTCATTAAGATCATCTTCAAATAATTGTTTATAAAGATTGCCATTAGTACCCGCTTGTAGTAACCCATTTCCATGTGCAGAATATGAAATGTGCTTGCCGTCTTTAATAAAAATCTTATGATTACCTTTGATTCTATCTAAAACCCAGCCTCTACTCTCAATTAACGCAATTTGTCGTTTAGGCCGTATTTTTTCCCATTCACTTTTTGTTGGGATATACGGTCTATGTATTCGAATTGTCATTTTATTTTCCTTTTATATAACTAATTGCTTATATAGTAAATAAATTGATAATAAAAGTAAATAAATTGAATTATAATACTTAATTTTATTTATATTCTGTTTGTGTTGCGAATTTATTTTTTTTATAAAAATTTGTTTGCGGTAATTAGAATCACATTAAATTATAATTTATATTTGGATGGTATTAGGGTTAAATTCAATTGTGATTATAAGTGAAATAAAATTGACAATTACGATATTGGAAGGTGTATAATAAAAATAATTTTTTAATGGATCTTTTAGAGAGTGAAATTTAAGTTTTTAATGAACAGATAGATATTAAATCAAACAATTATGTGTTTGATATAGTTATTCCGGGATAGCGTTTTGTTAAATTTTCTATTCGCTCATCGCTTGCAACCAGAAGTGTGATAGATTGTAACTGTGGGCAATTTCCAATTAGTGCGTCAATGCAAGTGTCATCAATTAGATGAGTTAATACAATATGTGTTAATTCAGAGCAATTGAGTGCTATAGCCATAATACCAATAGCACTCACATTAAAACAGCTTTCAAGATAAATAGAAGCTAGTTTCGGGCAGTTTTCCGCAATCTCTTTGATTCCATCTCCTGTAATCCCCTTGCATCGAAGAAAATCCAAAGAGGTTAATTCTTTACAATTAGATCCAAGTATACGCAAACCATGATCCGTAAGAGTATCGGAATTGTTTATGCGAAGAGTAACCAATTTTGACCCCGGTGCAAATGCTCTTATTACATCATCATTCACCCGATCTCCATCAACATTCAAATAGGTTAAAGATGGGGAATTTTTAATAATTGAAACAAGAGCTTCTGTTGAAATTGATGTCTCAGATAAATCAAGAGAGAGTAAATTGTGAGAGATTTTAATTAAACTTTCCATTGTCACATCGGTAAGTTGTTTGCAGGAATATAGATAAATCTTTGTGAGGCCGGGGCAAAGCCCGAGAAATTTATTGAGGTTTTCATCTCTTACTAGGCTGAACTTTAAATTAATAGATTTCAGCGAAGGGAGTGGAGTTGTTATTTGTCCAATATCGATATGTACCCATTCTTCTCGTTTAGTATCAAAAAAAGAACTAAGATCGAGGTGTTTAAGGTTCGAGCAAAAAGTTAAAACATCTGTCCACCTGTCTGGAGGTAATCGAAGCCCCTGTCTATATTTCTCTATGGCAATCCCTGATAGGCTTTTTAGAGTTCTTAATTGCGCTTTTAGGCTATTTACTTGCAGATGTACTGTGGCACGGCTAACGCTTAAACCGTCGCCTATTTCTCTAGTAGTTAGAAAAGAATAAACTTCTGCATCAAGTTCATGAACCCCTGATAGAGGCGACCTTAGACCAGGTGTCTTAGGGAGCTCTATTAGGCTATCTTTTGCTTTTAATGTTGCACGATCTATACTTTCTCTCGATGTGTCTAAAGCTGCAGTCCGAAGCGCTTTTATTTTCTCTAATTCCTCTTGGATTCTTACGCTTGTAGGACCTAGTCCCTCTCCGGTACCGGCGCCTGCCGTTGATTGGTTTTGTATTTCCCTGATCGCATTATCAAAAGCTAATCGTATGTTTTCTCTTAAGACTCGCAATTTTTCGATACTTTCTGGGGCAATGCGATCATCGTTTATGATGTGGTTATAGGCAGAGTTAAAGGCTTCTACTTCGTGTTTTGCGAAGTCTCTAAGGCTGCCAGAGTCTCCAGAACTGCTACTACTAGATGATGCTGCCATACTAATATGTTTAAATTTCGTGAGATTTTTATTTTTAAATAGATTTTATTGTTTTACTTGTAAATGCAAAAGGTTGAAATGATAATTATGTAATGAAACGATCTTTATATCGTACATTAATCTTTATATCGTACATTAAATAATGCTAAAGACGAGCTAGATAAAAGCTTAAAACTAGGTTTCCCAGATAATGAAAAAGCTGAATCAGGAGATTCAGCTTTTTGCAAACTAAAGTTACGTTATATAAGCTAAAACGATCCGTTATCGTGGACTTACATATGGTTTTTCAATAGCGTAGGATGGAGAAGAAGTTGTAAGAGCGGGAGCGGTAGATGAGCTGAGAGATGCAGCCATCATGGCGCTAGATATTTCTCTTCCAAATGGAGATTCTGGCGTAGCTTCATCTGTATCTCCAGACATTAGGGATGCGGCGTTAAGTACAAAATGTGGCGGTTCACGTAGAGTGGCTTTATAAAAATCTGTTCTTCTAGCATCTGTAAAAAACGCTTCATGGATTAGGGTAGATAATTTCTTATCAATTCCTAATAGTTCTGGAATATTAGCTATTAGCGTCATCAGTTTTTGCTGGAAAAGTGGCTCATTAACTTCTCTTAAGATTTGTTCTAACTTCAACCTTTCTTTTGCGGCTAAGGGTCTATCTCTTGTTGAGTCAAGCGCCAGCATCAAATAGCTAATTAATTTCCATTCAAGACTAATACTAATAGATGGATTTAAAGTTTGAGCTGTCACTCCTTCATCCCAGCCTCCACTGTAGAGATCCTCTCCAACTTGCACTTTATATAACATATCTAAGAATGCAGAGCATCCTGGTAAAGAACAATTGTTGTATAGATCAAAAAATTCTGGATTAAATATGGTTTTTTTTGCCATTTTCACAAGTGGTTTGCGCAGGCGAATTACTTCATCGTCAATGACATCTTTTTTTGCCGATATTGCAATAAGTTTTTTAAGTATAGAACCGTATGCTGAAGAAGCGGCTACCCATGTATCATAGATAGCTAAACGTTTCCGGCGCTCTTCTTCTTGTTCGGTTAATTTTGCTTTTAGATCGTTTTCGTCTCTAATAAGATCTTCATTTAATTGTTTAAATGAAGTACCTCCTTTTTTTGCCCGTGGCTGAGATAGTCCCACTTTACAATGTTTGGACAATCCTGATTCTATTAGCCTAATCCGCGAGTGCAACAAATCAATTTGTTTAGATAATGCGACGTTTGCTTTAAGCGAATCATCGTATTCTTCCTCAGCCGTGTCTTTTATTATTTTATGGTGACGTCCGAGGCCCTTGAAGTACTCTTGATCTCTTAGTAGTCTCATGCCGTCTACCATTAAATAACCTATGTCGTGTTGAAGTGCGTACAATTTCAGAGCTTGCTGTTCGACTGTGAGAAGTTTGGGTAGATGAAGCGATCTGAATGCAGGGGCTGCAGGTATTGTAGTAGAGATTGGTGCGGAGGTGCTAGAGCTTAGAGAGGGAGGTGCTGCAGGTATTGGGGTAGATATAGATGCTGAAATACTTGAGCTTAAAGAAGAAGCTGCTTGAGGTGTTGTAGTAGAGATTGGTGAGGAGGTGCTAGAGCTTAGAGAGGGAGGTGCTGCAGGTATTGGGGTAGATATAGATGCTGAAATACTAGAGCTTAAAGAAGAAGCTGCTTGAGGTATTGTAGTAGAGATTGGTGAGGAGGTGCTAGAGCTTAGGGAGGGGGGTGCTGCAGGTATTGGGGTAGATATAGATGCTGAAATACTTGAGCTTAGGGAGGGAGGTGCTGCAGGCTTTCTGGCCAAGGCAGGCGCTGAGCGCGTTGAACTTGAGGAAGAAGGCGTCGGAGGTGAGGACGCAGAACCTGTGGTTGACTTTCTTGAATTTGAGGCAGAAGCTACAGAAGTTGAGAACGTTCTATATTCTTTTCTAACCGAAGAGCTAGGTTCAAGATAATCTTTAAATATTATTTTATAGAGGCTGCCTGAGATGCCTTTATCTTGAAGAACCTCATTATGTAAAGGAAAAGAGAGTGGCTCCCCCTTATTGTTTTCAAAGTTCCAATGACTGCCTGTAATTCTTACTAATTTCCATCCTGCAAGCTCAATCATTGGTACTTGTTTTCGGGGCTGCAATTTTTGCCATTCTCTTTTTGTAGGCACAGTCATATATCTATAACTAACGATTCTCCCTGACATAATTCATCCTTAATAAAATTAACTGTTCTAAATTTTACATTAATATTTAAAAAATTTAAACAATTTAATTATATTACACTATGATTTTTTTATTATTTATTATTTCCATAGTAATTATTTTTTTATTTTCAATAATAGTAATTGCACTGGTTGAATTTGATGTTTTAGTGAAAAGTATTTTTTAAAGACTTACAATACAAAAGAAAGCTGGATCTGCTGATCCAGCTTTTGAAGTGTCTGGATTCCCAAAAAAAGATGGGAATTATTCTTAGAGTTCAAAAAAAAATTAAGGTTTAACCAAAATTACGCCGATTGTAGTGGTGGCATCAGGTTCATGCCCTTTTTTGTCATGCCACGCACTCTTCATCGTTCCATCCAAAAGGCTTTCGGATAGGCGGAAGCGGATTTCATAGAGTCCTGGTTCCATAGGTGCTGATAGGGAAAATTCTTCTTGGCTTACACCGGCCACAAGCCCTAATTCGTTGCCAATTGTAACTTTTGCGCCTTCTCCTGGAATACCTAAGATTACGCGATACCAGCTTACAGCAGAGCATTTTGAGCGATCTAAATCGCAATTGATACTGCCGTGAATTTTTTCACCGGGTTTTACGATTGTGCTCCGTGCGTGACCATTTAATTGTAAATTTCTTAGAGTTGCTGGACCAGAAGACACCTCATCTCGGACAACACCTTTCCAGTGGTAATTATCTAAGTAAGTCTGGATGGCTTCTAGATCATCTCCTAATGAGTCGATGCTGCTTCTTAATACTTCTTGTGTATCTTGGAGGCAATCTTTGACTTTTTCATCAGCAGATTTTGCCCATCCGGCATTGTAATTAAGAATACTTAAAAAGGCTGTTAAACCAAGTACTAGGGATTTGCGTTGAATATTTCTCATTCTTAGTCCTTGTTTAAGGTTTCGAAAATGGAGACAACTTTCGCTGAAACCAGCCCGATCATAGCGATCTTAAATTTTTAGAGGAAGTAGAATGAGAGACTTAAAAACTTTGCATGTGCTTAAAAATGAAGGATTTGATAGAGGTTAAGACTCGTGAGAGGGCTCTTTGACACGCGTAAGACATAAAAGAGATAGTAGGGAAGCGCCGATCCAATAGTAGCTAGGCCAGAGAAGAGAATCGCTATGATGGATAAAAAAAGTGATCAGGGCAATACCGAGGATAGCGAAGATCAAAATAGATAGATTCATCGCTGTAGCTACAGCACTGTAGCGAACTTTTACGGGAAACAAAGAACAAATCAATGCAGGAAGGTTACTAATGTAAGTTGCGAAAAAGATCGCAATGATTCCTTGGCCGACCAAGATCATCCAGAAAATTTTGTAAGTGATTAAGTAATAGATCGGCAGGGGAGTAAGTATCAATCCATAAAGAGCTATTTTTGAGAGACGCTTGCTTCCGATGCGCACAGAGGCTTTTCCAATAAAAGGGGTGACGATTACGAGTAAGCTAATAATGAAGAGCTGAATGATGGTGACTTGGTTGTAGGGAATGTTTAAGGTTTTCGTGTAGTAAGGCGTAGCGAATAGGATCAGAAGATTAAAGCCAGCTGTTTCCATACATACTAAACCAATTCCATAAAGAAGGGCTTTTTTATATTTATGGAAGGTGTCGAATAGGGGCTCTTTGTCGAGATGACCATATTCTTTTGCTTCTTCAAAAAAATGCGTCTCGTGGAGCATGCGACGTAGAAATAAGGCAAATGTGGCGATAAGAGCACTTAAAAAGAAGGTGAATCGCCACCCCCATTCGACAAAAGCTTCATGCGAAACATAGTTATTCAGAACATGGACTTCAATGGCTGCAAGCAACATGCCGAGAAAAGCGCCGAAATAGATCCAGCTGCCAAAATAACCATGGGTATTACGTTTTGCTGACTCGACAAGAAATACCGCAGATCCTGGGAATTCTCCTCCCATACTAAAGCCTTGTAGCGTGAAAACAAAGGCTAAAAGAAAAAGGGCTGTAATGCCAATTTGATTATAGGAGGGCAACAGGGCGGTCACTAAAAGTGGAATGATCATGCAAACAATGGTTCGTAAAAGGGCAAATTTTCTTCCTTTTCGATCACCCATTCTGCCAAATACAAAACCTCCTATAGGCCTGGCGATGATACTTAAGGTGAGGAGAGAAGGATAAATTAATGTAGTTGCCTGCGTTCCGGTGGGCAGAAAGACATCGATCATAAAAGGAGCCATCATCCCGAAGAGTGCAAATTCAAACCATTCGAGTGTGCTTCCAATACAAGTTGCCGTTATCACGAATTGCTGTTTGGCTGAAATTTTACCTAGCATGGTTCTGGACCCCTCTCTCTAAAGAAGCCTCATATCTATTTCTTACCTTTTTTGTATAGACTTGATTTTTTAGGGATCCAGGTTTCCTGATAAATCGACTCCAGTGCTTTTTCAAAATAATTATTGATAAAAATCATAATTACTATATTTTCATAAATAGAAGGATCTATAACGAGGTGTGAGGAATTATGAACGTTGTTGTATTGATAGGACGAATATTATTTTCATTAAACTTTATTTTCGCAAGCTTAGGTCATTGGTCTAGAGAGTCTTTTGATTGGGCAACCAGCTTAGGTGTGCCTATGGCTTCTATTCTTGTACCTGTTGGCGGGATAATCGCTTTTCTCGGTGGTTTAAGTATTTTATTAGGTTACAAAGCGCGCATTGGTGGATGGCTTATTGCCCTCTATACACTGGGTGTGACTGTTACTATGATTGGATTCGTTCCACCAGATGTTCCGGAACATATGGGGAATATGATTCAAGGTTGGATACTGATGAAAAATCTTGCCTTATTAGGTGGTGCGCTTGTCATAACCTATTTTGGCTCGGGCCCCTTGAGTATAGATAATAAACACCATGTGAAAAGAGGCCGAAAATAATTCGGTCACCTATCTTTTAGGTAGTCATCAAAGGCTAGAACTTACAAAAAAGTTCTAGCCTTTGATTTTTCTCCTGAGATGGAGCTGAAAAACCAGCAATGGGGTCAAATTTCTTTAAAAAAATAAAAAAAACATATATTGTCTTACTTGTGGTAGAATTTACCAAGAGAATTAAAATTTGCACCTTAAGTTAGTTACAGTTTCTAACTTCATATTAATGACAATCAAGTCAATTTTCTTTTTAAAAAGGTGGTATTGAATAAGAGAGTGTCCATGAACTAAGGCCCTCAAGATACTTATTTCTAGTACAGTCTCGCAGAATTTAAAAAAAGGATAGTCATGGAAGACGATACTGCAAAAGTTTCAACAAAACCCAAGCTGCTTACATATTACGAAAAATATATGTTTGTAATCGGAATTCTAGGACAACTTTTATTTTATACGCAGGGTGTAAAAATATTTGTCTCTCGATCAGCCAATGATGTGTCACTTTTTGGTTTCTTATTAGGCCTAATTTCTGTAACGAGTTGGATGATTTACGGAATTTTGATAAAAAATAAAGTACTTGTCTTATCCAATGCTTTTGCTGTTATTGGAGCTTTATTTGTTATTATAGGTATTCTCATTCATGGTAGTTAATTTCTCTCACCCTAATATCTTCTAAGTATTTTCTTTAAAAAAATAATCAAGCTTGCAGGTTAGTTGGTTTTTTTGTATTCAGGAATAAAGTTGAAAGATTAAGCTTTTGAGCTTACAGATTTATTTATTCCATTTATAACATGAATATATGAAATTTAAACTAGCTAGACAAATTCTTAGTAAAGATTTGCATGAAATTATCGAGCGCGAGGTAAAACGGCAAAAATTTGTCGTGTTACGTCCTACAAAGAAAAATTTAACCGAGCTTGCGGAAGTAAGTGGGACTATCCAAAAGCAGGGTTTTGTAAAACACCTCGTTCGAAAAAAGCTCTCGCACAATCTGGGGCATGGAATTTTTTTGCATAAAGAAGCGCAGCCTGTAGCAAAGGGGCAAATGATTGCTCCCTATGCGGGAGCTGTATCATTAGTTCCTCAATACGGCGGTGACAATTCTGCTTATGTATTTGATCTTCTGTCCGAGATACTCCTAACAAAAGAAGAGCAGGCGCTTTTCGACAAAGAGCGAAATTATCATCCTAGGCGCCGCTATTCTTTAATATTGGATGCTTACAAACAAGGTAATTTCACTCGGTATATTAACCATTCGAGCCACCCCAATATCATTGCACGTTATTTTAAAATTCCTACTAACTCTCTAGGATTAGAACCTGCCCCTCTTGAGATTATATACATGGCAAAAAAAACAATTCTTCCTGGTGAACAGCTCCTAGTTTCTTATGAGGATGAAGAGGAAAGTTATTGGGGGCCTTTGAAGATCAAGCCATTTCCTATGACACCTCAAACATTCCAACTCGATGCTTCTTTGAAACTCATTTCCACATCCGATTCAATTGCTTTTTCAATCTGAACCTTGTTTTTTTTAAAAAGAATAAAGACGAGAAATGAGAAAGTTCTTACATTGCTGTTAAACGGTTCTAAGTCTTCATAATGAGGAATTTTATGCAGGTACATTGGAAAGCAATTATTTCTGTAGTTTTAAGTAGTGCGCTGTTAACGGCATGTTCTCAGCCGACTACAGGGGATAGTATGGACAGTGTCCCTGATGAAAATATGTCAGACGAGGACAATCAAAATACCACTACTTATACATACACTGAAGAAGAGGGTGGTCCCTCCACTACAGTGAATGTGTGGGTAGGCCCGGGTTGGTACAATGGCACCCAATTCCTCTATTATGATGATTGGTGGGCATGGCACACCGCACTTTGGGTAGGGCCAGGTTTGTATTATGGACTGTGGTTTTCTAGCTACGGCGCATGGTGGGGATGGCATAACAACCATTGGCATGATAGCTGGCACAATGGTCACTGGAATCACAATGGTCATTGGAATAATGGACATGGTCATGGCGCAGGTCATGGCGGCCATGGTGGAGGACACCACGGCGGGCATGGAGGCGGTGGACATCATAGTAGTGGTGGACATGGTGGAGGTCACCATGGAGGCGGAGGTGGACATCATGGGGGTGGTGGCCATGGCGGACATCATTAAGCATTCGGAATTGGCTTGCGTTTTGTAAAATGATGGATATTGAATGAAAGGCCTCAAACAGGCTAAAATTCATTCTCATGAAAGCAAAAATTTTACATGTCGAGGCCTCTAACGGGTGGGGTGGTCAGGAGATCCGCATTCTGCGAGAAGCAGAAGGAATGCGGCAGCGCGGTCATGAGGTGTTCTTCGCCATTATGAATGGGGGGATTTTAGCCACAAGAGCGCGAGATAAAGGGTTTGTCGTATACGAGCTGAACTTTTATCGTTATGCCTGGCTACCCACTCTTTTTCATTTACAACGCATTCTTTCACGCCATCAAATCGATATCGTCAATACCCATTCTTCTCTCGACAGCTGGATTGGCGGAATTGCAGCTCGTCTGAAAGGAAAGAAAATTATTCGCACCCGGCATTTTTCTACAGCAGGAAAAGGAGGGTGGAATAGTCGGATGTTGTATGGCTTCTTGGCCGATTTTGTCGTCACTGCTTGTACCATGGTCATTCAGCCTATTTCTACGCAATCAGGTAAGCCGAAAAACCTTTTTCGAGCGCTCCCTACAGGTGTTGATCCCCAACAGATCGAAATGGGTAGCGAAAAAGATCCTTCTTTTCGCAAGCATATGGGAATTACTGATGAGACTTTTCTCATCGGTACTGTCTGTGTAATGAGGTCATGGAAAGGGGTTGGTGATTTTATTAAAGCAGCAGCGGCTCTCAAAGATAGAAAAGAGATCAAATGGGTGATTGTCGGTGGCGGCCACGATGAACCCTATCGCAAATTAGTCCGCGATCTGCAGCTAGAGGAAAATGTATTTTTCACCGGGCATCTGGAAAACCCTTTCCCTGCTATGCAAGCATTGGATGCTTTTGCTCTTCTTAGTACAGCGAATGAGGGGGTACCTCAATCAGCCCAACAAGCAGCATATTTAGGTAAGCCACTAATTGCTACGCCTACGGGAGGTCTTGCCGAAATATGTATCGATGGTGTGACAGGATTGCAAGTGCCCGCCTTTGATCCTTCTGCTGTAGCATCAGCCGTGATCAAATTAAAAGAAGATCGAAGTATGGGTTACAGATTAGGAGCAAAAGGGCGTGCATTGATTCTTGAACGTTATACATTCCAGCAGACATTAGATGGAACTGAAGAAGTGTATCGAGAGATCCTTCAAGACCGTAAATAAAGGTCAAATCGATCTTCTATCTTATTTAGCGTTTTGTTGCGTGAAAAGAGAGGTCCACATAAGAGATTCAACATGATTACGAGCATAGTCCGTCATGGTGCTTTTGTAGGAAGAGGTATCGAGATCTAATGATTTAGCTGTTTCAAGATCGGCTAATATTTCTTTTTCAAGACGAAGAAATTCTGTGTGAAGTTTTTGATATTCTTTTCCTGCGTCAAGAGTTAGGAGTCGACGAACGCGATTTCCTATATAGGGGTCGTCAACTAATGTCTGTAGGCGGTCTTCTAGTAGTAAAGCTTCTTCAAGACCTTCTTTTTCTGCTAGTTCCATAGCTTGGGATTTAGTTAATTCTTGTCCCTTCTTTTTTGCGGTAAGCACAAGTTCGGATGCGCGCAAAAAGCAGCTATTCATCGCTTTTAATTGTCCTGCCCGGATTTTCATCAACTGGAATTTACTCGATAGCCTTGCAGCAAATTCATCCTTTGTGATCACTTTTTTCTGACTTTTTTCTACTGAGGTAACAGCAGACGAAGGGGGTGATTCCTGTCCTAAGACTGGTTCTGCAAAAAGGAGGGAAAAAGAGGTCAAAAAGACAAAGTTCGCGATTTTCTTACACTTGGTCATAATTTTAATCGGATGAATTGAATGACCATAAATATTACAAAAAACCATTATTGATAGTCAATACTCATTTGCAATTTCAATTTAAAGAGTTTAAATATTAAAAATATTGAATAAACTAAATATGATTTCATGATAATTAAAATATTTTAACTGAAAAAAGAATGCGTGTTAATTATTTTTTGTTTTCAAAAAAATAATCTCTTGTATTTATTTTTTTCTTATAATGTCTAGTAAAAATTTTCCCCATAAGTTGTAAGAAAATGATTGGTTGACAAAATGACAAGTAATTTTTCATACTAAAATTTTTCTAAGGGAGGAATGAGAAAGACAAAGTTGGACCTCAATTTTTTCCGTAACCCGTTGATGTTTAATGGTTAAGGAATTTTCCCCTGAAGCCAATTAACACGTGTTTGGGCAGGAAAATTTAAGGCAAACTTTTACTTCTCATTACCCAAAATAGAAAGCAACTTCTCCACATCAACAAGCTCGCAAAAGCATACAACTGGATTTTGTAATCCGAATTGTAAATATTCATTGAGATATTTTAGCAAATGAACTTTAAGAGCATATCTAACACTTAAAAATGAGAGTTGGGTCCATGCTAAGATTCAAATGTAGATTCCTATTTTTAACATTTTCCTTTTTTCAATTATGTTTTGCGGAAGGGGAAGGTAACTTTCTTTATTATTGGAATGAAGATTGGCATGGGGAACACATTGTCAATTTTGGGGACTATATCTCTTTGAAACTAGTTGAACGCATCGTCCAGGAACCTATTCGCGTTTGCAAAAATCCGAAAACCAATCGCGAGAAAAAATTCCTGGCAATAGGTTCTATTTTATCTTTTGCTTTGGACGGGGATGTTGTTTGGGGAACAGGAGTCAACGGTAAATTACTCAAAGAAAAATCTTATAGATTCAAGCAGCTCGACATTCGTGCCGTTCGGGGGCCTCTTACACGGCAGTTTTTGAAGGAAAAGATGAATATTGATTGCCCCGAAATTTATGGAGATCCTGCACTTTTATTTCCCTATTTCTTTCCCGAAATGAAAAAACAGAAGTACCCCTCTAGAAAATATATTGTTATTCCTCACTATTCTGAGCGCAGCTTATTTCCTAAAACAGAATTTCCTGAAGCAGTTCATCCTACCGAACCCTGGGATAAAGTCGTTGAAAGCATTTTGGATAGCGAATTTGTTATTGCATCTTCTTTGCATGGGATCATCATAGCGGAAGCCTACGGTATTCCCGCGCGTATGTTGCGAGTCACAAAAAATGAAAATCTTTTCAAGTATCAAGATTATTATCTAGGAACGAACCGCCATCACTTCAAATATGCTACTTCTATTGATGAAGCTCTACGAATGGGAGGAGAAAAACTTCCAGAATGTGACTTGCAAAAATTGTATGAAGCATTCCCATTCGACATTTGGCCTAATTCTTTTTTTCAACAACCCGACTTTTCCAAGAACAAGACTGAATATGAAAAACAACACGCATAGCGCTTTTGAAATTCCACCCCCTATTCTTCCTAAAAATCAATATTCGGATTCCCACAGATCTGTTTTGGGTTCAAATAGGGGAGTCGTTAAGGAAAGAAACATTGGGAACTCAAGCACAGGACCTAAAGCTCAATTGTGGGAATCACATAAGTGGTTGCGAGGTTTACGTAGCTTATGTTTTCTAACTTTGTGGGCCATTCCCTGCCTATGGATCTCATTACCTCTGAATGCTGAGGAAACAAGGTCTACACCGGTTTCTGCCTCTACAAAAACGGAAAAAATTGCAAACCCACCAGCCCCTCTTACAGATTTAGAAGATTTGTCGCAGGATTTTGTTCTTGAGACAAAGAAGATTGAAATTCCAGGCTACCCTGGTGCTTTTAACCCTGCGATTGTTCGATGGGGTGACACTATCTTAATGGCTTTTCGCATACGTTACGCTCCTACGCGAAGCACCAATATGATGGGTTTTGTTTACCTGGATAAAGAATTCAACCCCATTAGCACACCTAAAGTACTCGATATTCGAGTTGATGTTCCTTATGCAAGCCACGAACATGATCCAAGGCTAGTCGTCATTGGAAACCGACTCTATATCGTCTTTAGCAACATCATGGCGGGAACTCCTGGAATAGGAATACGACGCATGTATGTTGCAGAACTTAAGGTTGAAGGTGAAGATTTTCATATCGAAAATCCGGAATGTCTTACCGATTATGAAGGCGAACGAAAAGATCGTTGGGAAAAAAATTGGGTGCCTTTTGATTATAAGCAAAATTTGATGCTAGCCTATAGCCTAACCCCACATCGTGTATTGCAGCCAGTCGGTGGGGGGATATGCGATACAGCAGGTTGCACCACATCCACTATCCGTTGGAACTGGGGAGTATTAAGAGGCGGCACTCCTGCATTAGAAATAGATGGGCAATACCTAGCTTTTTTTCATTCATGCAAAGATATGACAACGGCAAATTCGCAAGGGAAGCATCTCATCCATTACTTCATGGGAGCCTACACTTTTTCCTCTGAACCGCCTTTCGAAATTACGAAAATCAGTCCAAAGCCCATTGTAAGCAGAGGGTTTTACTCCTCTCCCTTCCACCGCACATGGAAACCTCTGCGTGTTGTCTTTCCCTGTGGATTGGTTGCTGATGATAAGCATCTATGGGTTTCGTATGGAAGGCAAGACCATGAAATGTGGATTGCTAAGATTGATAAAGTCGGTCTTCTAAAAAGTCTTACGCCGGTAAAAGTGCAGCCATGATATTAGGATTTCTCGTTTTTGCAATGTCGCTCCTGAATTTAGAGGAACGTCCACAAAATATTGTTGTGGAAACAAAGCAGGTCCAAATACCTGAATATCCCGATGCCTTCAATGCTTCGATTATCCGTTGGCAGGGGAAACTCCTGATGAGCTTTCGTGATATTCCCGATAGAAAATCTGCTTTCACATCGACGATTGGGCTTGTATGGGTTGATGAAGAGTTTTGTCCCATTAGTAAGCCGCAGCTTCTTCAGCTTCGCGATCGTAATTCGGTTAGCCCTTGCCGAGCAGCCGATGCTCGCCTCGTTGCTGTCGCTAATAGGCTTTACATCGTGTACGACGACAATACTGAGCCTGCCATCACACGAGGGGGATTCCGTGTGCATTATGGAGAACTCAAATGGAATGGAAAGGCTTTTTCTCTACATAATTGCGACCGTATAGAGCATTTTGAAGGAGAAAGTAAAAATATACGCGAAAAAAGTTGGGTTCCCTTTGATTACAGGGGGAATTTATTTTTAGCCTATAGCATCACTCCCCATAAGATCTTTTACCCTCTTCAAGGAACAGGAGCTTGTCAGACTATAGCTGTAGCAGAAAATCAGATGGCGTGGGAATGGGGTGATTCGATTCGCGGGGGAACGCCGGCCTTGTTAGAAGGGGATGAATACCTAGCTTTTTTTCATACTTGTAAGCAGATGGTCACACTCCATTCGAAAGGGAAAAGAGCTCTGCATTATTTTATTGGAGCCTATACTTTTAAACGAGATGCCCCTTTTTCCATTACGAAAATGACTCCTGAGCCCATCATCGGCCCTAACTTTTATGAAGGTGTCTCTTATAAACCTTATTGGGGGCCCATAAAAGCGGTTTTTCCTTGCGGTTTCCTAGCAGATCAAAATTTCGTTTGGATTGCTTATGGGCGGGATGATCACGAAATATGGATCGCCAAGCTCGACAAAAAAGCTCTTCTCGATAGCCTTGTCGAAGTCAAATAGCGATAGGGGGAGCTTATAAGAGATTGTCCATGATCTGATGTACAATCTCTTAAAAGTGACAAATCCTAAAAGCTTGCCTCTTAAAGCGCCGCTACCAGCACAAGATTCAATCTAGCCGATGCGATAGGATTGAGTGTGCCTAAAGGATTAGCCACGAGATTTACGGGATCCACGGAAGTGTTGACCAATGTCAAAACATCTCCTGCCTTCAGCATAATAATGCTCCCACCACTAGCGGACTGCGTAATATAATCTCCGGGGCTTATGCTGGTATCATCTGGAAAAGTATTGGTAGCTCCCGATGCTGTACTTAAAATAGGATTACCATTTTGACATAGCGTAAAAGACCAGCTGACTATGGGAAAAGAAAAAGTCGTTTCCGTAACATGCACACCCCAATTGATAGAATAGACACCACTCTTCTGAACGGTGACCTGGCCTGTTGTAGCAGCTAAAGAAAGGTCAAAAGTAGGTGTGGTAGCACTGACCAATTCAAAAGTTGCAGCATTATTACTAGGAACATATTGGTCCATATTGCTGTAGATGCTTGTATAAGTACCATTTATGGGGCAGCATGGGCCTTGTGCTCCTGGTCTCCCTTGATTTCCTTGAGGACCTTGCGGACCAACCTCACCTTGAATACCTTGAGGCCCAGGAATGCCTTGCGCTCCTTGCGGTCCAATAGGGCCTTGTTCACCTGGTGGGCACACACAATCTGTGCAACAACATCCCATCCCTTTAGCCTCAACCTGGGGTTGAAGAGAGAGAAGACTTAGGCTGAAGAGGCTCGTAATAATGTAATTTTTCATAATCATTTTTCCTTGGTTGTGCTATCGCTTTTATCATTAAGCGCTTCGGCTTCCTTGTGGCCACAAAGTTTATAAGATATAATTTAATTTTTCGCAAAATGTTTATACTAAATATCTTTGTAAATGCTTTTTAAATTTATTCTTTCACAATAAATATTTTCCAAGAAAATGATAATATGCAATTTGGTTAGGAATATGATGGTATAAAGTAATTTCTATAAATGATAAAAAAGGTGAACACGCTAAGTCAGATTTCTTATTTATATCGAAAAATTTTTTTGACAATATAAGGATCAACTTCTAAGAGGGGATTAAACACTATGATTTTGGAGAAGAACATGCAGATTATCTACTACCTAGGTTTAGCAACGACTCTACTGACCCTTCCTTTGGTTGGCGGAGAAATAGAACAAGCTAAGAAAGCCCACAAGCAAAAGAAGGAAAGTTCCGAACGATCAGACGTTGCCCATCCAGCTATCGTTGCAGCACCGAGTGGACCCTCAGCACCTGGACCTGTTTCGCCTCCTAACTCATCAGTTTCCCCGCCTAATTCTTCTATGTCTCCGAATAGTCGGGACACCTCTCCTAACTACCCCTATAATCAGCCCAACACCCCCATGTCCCCACCTAACTCGCAACTGCCTCCCCCTAATACACCTCAACCACTTCCTAATCGGCCTACCACTCCTCCTAATGCACCTCTTGTTCCTCCTGGCTCGACCGTCCCGCCATCAGAAATTCCTCCTAATGGATTGCCTGATACAGATGTCCAATCGCAAAATGGCTTGCCTCAAAATGGAAGAAGCAACACGTTTCCTAACGATTAAGCGGCTGAGCTCATAATGGGTAATATCTAGAGATATTACCCATCCCCCGCCATAGCTTCGACTTCATCATCAAAATTATTTTTAGACCACCCTCTAATGAGTGGTTGAATTTTGTGAGTCAAAAATTCTCATATTTCTTGTAGGATAGTAAATATGAATACACGCTTAGCTTTTACTTTTGATGATGTCGCTCTTGTTCCGCAGTTCAACAATGTTCCCTCGCGAACAGAGCCAGATCTTTCTACCTGGTTAACCAAGACGCGCAAATTGGACATACCGATTGTTTGTGCGAATATGGACACTGTCATCAGCGATGACCTCGCCGAGATCCTGCTCCGTCACGGATCTTTACCTATTAATCACCGCTTCAGTAGCCTGGACGATCAGAAAACTTGGGTGAAAAAATATGAATCGCGTAGCTACATTTCCTGTGGCATTCACAAAATCGATGAAACGCGCGCACTTCTGGATTTAGGTGCAGCAGGGGTTTGCATCGATGTAGCCCATGGCCATTCTGACCGTATGTTTCGCTTCATTCAGGAACTCAAAAGAACTCATCCCGGAAAAGAAGTAATCGCAGGGAACGTTTGTACTGCGATGGCTTATCATGACCTTGTTAATGCCGGCGCCGATGCCGTAAAAGTAGGTGTAGGACCTGGAGCTGCATGTACAACACGGATGGTAACAGGTTTTGGAGTTCCACAATTCACGGCCATTGCAGATTGCGCTAAAATTGCAGAAAAGTTACGGGTTCCTTTAATCGCGGATGGAGGCATTCGTAATAGTCGTGATGTAGTGCTTGCCTTAGCAGCAGGAGCTAGTACGGTTATGATCGGAAAACTTTTTGCGATGACGAAAGAGAGTGCAGCGCTTAAGCGGCCAGCTGAAGGCACTCCATATGGATTGGAAGCCAAATTCCGTGGACAGGCAAGTGAAGATTTTCAGAAAGATTTCTATGGCGGTCTTAAAGAAAAAACAGTGGCAGAAGGTATCGATTTTTGGGCAGCCGTGACAGGCAGTGCGGAGGAGTTGCTAATGGGACTTCTGGGTGGTCTGCGCAGTGGGCTTACATATGGCGGTGCACGTAATATCAAAGAGCTTCAAAGAAAAGCCGAATTCGTACAAGTAACAAACTCATACGTCAAAGAAAGTATGCCACGACCGCAACAAGATAGGTGATCACCATGAGGCGTATTTATGATCCGCTGCATGGTTTTATCGCAATCAATCAACTCGAGGCCCAACTCATTAATACGTGGCCTTTCCAACGCCTTCGTTCCATTCGCCAATTAGGCAGCGCTTTTCTTGTTTATCCCGGTGCCACCCATACACGATTCGAACATACGCTCGGTGTGATGGAGTTGGCCACTCGGATTTTCGATCGTTGTCTAATGGCCGGCGCTGGACCTGTATTAGTCGATCCTCCCTATGCACGGCAGGTCATTCGACTGGCTGCCTTATGTCATGATTTGGGCCATCTTCCCTTTTCTCATACAGCTGAATTTGCTCTACTTGGCGAGGAAGGGCATGAAAAGAAAACTATAGCTGTTATCAGTAGCGATTATTTGCAGCCGGTGTGGGAACGAGCAGAAGCGACTTTTCCCGGATGTCAGATTGCTAAGGATGTGATTAAAGTTGCGGTAGGAGAAAAAAAACTCCGAGAACTCTACCCGGACCGCCTTCCACCCTTCTCCTCGAGTGATCGTGCGTTGTGTCAAATTATTTCAGGAGATTTCTTTGGCGCTGATCGAATCGATTACCTTTTACGTGACGCGCGGTGTACCGGTGTTTCCTACGGGTATTTTGATTATGAGCAATTGATTGAAACCATTCGCATCCTTCCTTCTCTCTATAAGGCCGATGAGCCCGATATGGGTGTTGACCAAGAGGGGATCGAGGCATGCGAGGCCCTGCTTGTAGCCCGTCATTTTATGCATAAACGTGTCTATAAATATTCCAAGGTAAAGAGCTGTGGGTTCCATCTGACACGATTTATGAGGATTTTACTGGGCAGGGACTTTCGTAACAGATCAATCTTTGAGTACCTAAATTGGACGGATAATGAAGTCCTAAGTGCTCTTCATCGCTCAGCTCAAGATCCTCAATCTCCGGGATATGAAGAGGCGATTTATTTAAATGATAGCACCCAACGTTACCGGGCATTTCCTTTCCCCTCTAGCTTTACCGAAAATCATGCACATGAGCTTTCACAACATATGAATTTGCCTCCCGAGGCTATAGGTTGGGAATTTCCAAAGCCTACTCCCGAAGATTCCCATGTTTTTCCGGTTCTGGGTCGAGATAGGCAAATTCTCTCTTCTGCCGACTGTCTCCAAGTAAAAATCCCCTTGCAATCTCCGGGATGGGTATACGTAGCACCTCCATTTTCCCAAGAGGTAGCAAGAGTCTTATCGAGTTTTACTGAAGCTGAGTTGTAGTTTTCTTAAATAAATTTTATCATAGCATGCAAGCAAAATTTGTTTCTGAACAGTCTCTAATGAATCTTTAAAGGAATTCAGCTAAAGTAGATGATCGAATACAGTTAACATTATCTATTCTATAAGAGCGCAAAATAATTGCGATTTCTTTTGTATAGAATGTTTAGGGTCAGAGAATTAAGAAATATTTTTCCTATCTATGTTCAAAGAGAAGATTGTTAGTTTAAAGAAAACTTTTGTAACAATGAGTAAGCAAGAGAGAACCTTCATTCTCTTCGCTATGCTCTGTGGGTTTTTCATCTCAGCCGATTATGGCCTTGTACGCCCAATCTCGAACTCTGTTTTTTTAAGCCACTTTTCCAGTTCTCTTTTGCCCTATGTTTGGTTGCTGTCCCTTCCCCTTAACTTCTTTTTAGTTTCCCTTTATAACCGCTATTTACCACGTTTTGGGTGTTGGCGTATATTTCTTGCCATTGTGAGTATGGTGATGGTGGGTAATGGCTTGGCGTGCCTTTTTGTAGGGAAAAATTCCTATATTTCTCTTCTCCATTTTATGTGGAAAGAGATCTATGTCATGCTCTTCTTTCAAGCTATTTGGTCAGTGATCCATGCGACCATGCAAAAGGAGCATGCCAAACTTCTCTATGGTTTTATGTATGCGATAGGGGGAATGGGCTCTGTTCTCGGAAGTTTAGTGCCTGGTTTTTTTGCTGTAGAAATGGGTTCGGAAGTTCTTCTCATAGGCAGCCTGGTAACCTGCAGCGGATTCATCCTTTGTTATCGTAAGGCAATAGCCAATAGTCACGCTGTATTATCCAATCAAATGTTAAAAAATGGAGGAGAAAAACCCGATAGTCTTCTCTCTTCCCTAGGATTGATTAGAAGATCCCGGATACTGCCATTTATCTTGCTTCTTGTTGTGCTCATGCAAGTATCCGCCACGCTAATTGACTTCCAATTCAACCATTATTTGCAGGAAATTTATCCCGAAAAGAATATTCGCACGGCCTTTTTGGGGAAACTTGGGAGTATCATTAGTTCGACCACAATCATTTTACAGATAATTGGTAGCACACTCCTTTTGCAATTTTTAGGACTTAGAGGTTGCCATTTTCTGGTTCCTTCAACATTTGCCTGTAACGCAGCTATAGCTTTACTTTTCCCAGGCGTAGGATCTCTTGCTTTTGCATTTGCTTCGGTTAAGATTTTTGATTTTTCTCTTTTCAGTGTCGTAAAAGAAATGCTCTATTTACCTCTTAGTATCGAAGAAAAATTTCAGGCCAAGGCAGTCATCGATGTTTTTGCTTATCGAGCATCCAAAGCATTTGCTGCTCTTCTTATTCTAGCCCTACAGTGGGTGAATCTGGCCGAACTCCATTTTATCAGCGCCTTGACGCTCTTTCTTTTTGTGGTATGGATTTGCAGCCTCATTTTTCTATTCCGTTCCAATCCTATCACCGAAAAAACAGCATAAAGAGCTTACTTATAGCCTTACATGACCTGCCTGCCGCATTTTTACCTCTCTCCGCTTTTTTTTCCTTTCTGGTTACCGCCTCGATTAACTCAAGACAAAATTGAACCTAAACAGCCAAGTAAAGACACGAAAAACGTTACCCATCCAAAAAACAAAGAGAGATCACTACACTATTATTACTCCAGAGATTGTATTACAGAAGCTCTAAGAGTCTGGAATATGGTGTATGCTCGGATAGCTACTCAAAGAGGTAAAAGAAATTTTTCTGAGATAATACCCCCCTCTTGTAGTTCCTCATCTACTTCTTCCCACGTGCCTGAGATTCTTTATATCCCAACTTCTTATCGCATCTCTGCCATAGCTAGATCAACTTTTTTACACCCAAGGGCATGTTCTTTGATTGCTGAATATTCAGATAAAGAATTGTCCGATCATGTCATGCTTCTTTCCAAGGATCATTTTATTCCTGTCAAAGAGCGATATGCAGAATTATTAAGCAATCCTAGTCAAGCCAAGGATAAGCCTTTAATAATTGACACTATAGAACTTCCTTCTATTCAAATGGATTTTTCTCAGAGAATAAAAGATATTGAATTTACAAGAAGCCATTCTTCTATCCAACGCCCAGATTTAAAGGAAGATATAGAATATCAGGCGCTTACAGAGTTCGTGCATGAGGCTAAATCAATACTGTATGGGAGGATTTTCCAAAGTATCTGCAAGATCTATTCCCTTACTTGTGATAAATTCTTACGTCCTATTTTAGCACCCTTATCTCTAACTGATTCAGGAATTCCAGAGGATTTACATGACGGAATAGGATCTTTAAAAGGCAATGTAAAAACCTTAGAGGAAGCAAGAATTGTTTTGCTTATTGAAATGATTCATGGGTGTTCGATTATGTACGATAACATGCGTCGATTTATGAGAAGGTGTTTAAAGGATAGAAGCGTAGTTCTCCTTGAGGGTGTAAAAAAAGGTGAGATTACGGATTCGGAGTATTTATCTTTAATCGCCAAAATAGACGATTACAAAAAAAGAGGGATTGCCGAAATTGGTTGGGACCACATGATTGCTTTCGATCTTCAATTGACAAATAATGTGGTTGAAAAAGCTTTCTACATGGTTGGAAGAAATATCTCCTTAATTTCTACATTAAGGGAATTTGCTAACAGACCAATCTATATTGATCTAGGCGGTGGGCATGTGTATGACCCTCTGTTATTACATGCACTACACGATGAAAAAGTTATGTTCATTTCCTTCAAGAACTATTGATGTGCTAGGATAGTTCCTCCAACCTTCTACTCAAAAAGCTCAGAAAATCGAAATGAATTTACTGTTAATAAAGCCTCTTGAATCTTATGTCCATTTTTCTAGCTTCTTATAGACCTCATTTTTTTCCTAACCCCTGTTTTTTCTTTAAAGGCACAAAAAAGCCGTCGCCGATTTATGACTCGCAAAGCGACTTAAAAAGCCCTCAGACAGGGGATAAATCCTTTTCTGAAGATGTTTTAAGTTGCCCGATATCGAAAATGCAAGACGTAGGTACACCCAAGTTAGAGGCTATAGATTTTTTGTCTGAAACGCTTACTGCTTGGAAGTTAGTACATTCACGTATTGCAACTCTGAAGAGACCTCCTTTTCCTGTAGCAATAGCTTTAAATTCTAAATTCGCCTTAGCGTCTTTGCTACCCAAGACTCTTTATATTCCTACTTCTTACATGGTCTCTGCGATAGCCAGGGCTACTTTTTTACATCCATGGCCCTGTTCTTTAATCGAAGAGTATATAAACGATGAGTTGGCGAATCAGGTTTTACCAATTTCATTTGATCAATTTCAATGTATTATGAATTGGTATCATGCTTTAAAAAATGACAATTATATAAAAGCAGAGATTCATTCTCTTCAAGTAGAGCCTTCATTGAGAAGGGATTTAGATGAGAGGATGCTAAATATCCTACATACCAGAGGTAATTCGTCTTCTAGTTTTTCGTGTGATTGGGAATATTCAGCACTTACAGAGTTGGTCTCGGAAGCAAAAGCTATACTATGTGTTATGATATTTCAGAATGCATGCAAGATCAGCTCACTTGCTTTTAAAAGAATGGCCCGCCCTCTTTTGGCACCTTTACCTCTTTTCTCTTCCGGAATTCCTAAGGAATTGCATAAAGGTATTGAATCTTTAAAAGGCAGTGTAAAGACTATAAAAGAGGCGCGTATAGTATTGCTAGTTGAAACACACCATCACTGTTCAACTCTTTGCGAGAATATGCGTCGATTTATGCTGCAATGCATTGAGAATCACAGCATTGTTTTAGTCGAGGGAGTCGAAAGTGGCGATATTCCCAATTCGGCCTTTCATTCTTTAATATCCAGTGTAAAGCGATCCCCAGAAAGAGGGATTGAAGAGATAGGATGGGAAAATAAGATCGCTTTGACGAACTATCAATTAAATGACAGGGACAGTGAAGCAAAAAACTTCTATCTAGCAGCGAGAAACATTTCACTAATTTCCACTATGAAGCAATTCCCCGATAGAAAAATTTATATCGATTTGGGGTTAGGTCATGTATATGATCCTTTATTTTTAGAAGCTTTACACAAAGAAAAAGTAATTTGCCTGACTTTCAAAAGTTTCATAAAGCAGTAACCCGCAGAATTAGGATGCAATCAGGGTTAAAGGGACGAGATTTATGTGTTTATCTTCCGCGTTAGCGATCGACTTCCGTTTAACAAGTCCCGCTTTTAGGGCGCATGGAGGTGAGGATACAACGACCGATAGCGTTGCAAGAGATTTATCATCTGAAGCATTAGCACAATTCCAGGCGCTACGAGCTACTAATGCGCTAAAGGCGAGCCTTATCACTTCATTTAGTAAGAGTTGTATACCTATCTATAAGGTTTCGGCTATAGCACGATCGACATTTCTCTCTCCCGGCCTATGCAATTTAGTCGCCCTATACGCAGATACATTGCCTGTGCATTTACTGGATGTCTCATCTAACCACTTGAGCTATCTTTTTACATTCTATAGAGCTCTAAAAAGAAATAATGATAAAAGCATACAGAGATGCATTGAGAGGGGAAGATCTCTACCATTCTCTTCCGTATTATGCGAAATAAGTGAAAGAATAAACAATATTCAATTCATGAGAGGACTTGCTGTTGAGGCTCGAGATATAGGAAGAGAGGTCATGTGCCAAGCCATTCTTGAACTTCATTATGAAGCTCGGTCAATGAATCTTGCAATAATATTTGAAAATGCCTATCTACCCTCGCCCGGCCATCTTTTAAAAATGAGACGGCCCATTTTGGCCCCGTTGCTTCTTGTGCGCTCGGGCATTCCGCAAGAATTGCATAGCGGTATAGAATCCCTTAAGGGGAATGTAGAAACGCTAGAAGAAGCTCGCATTGTCTTACTTATTGAAACTAGCCATTTTTGCTCTGTTTTAGCTGCGAATATGCGACTATTCATGAAAAAGTGTCTACAAGATCAGAGTATTGTCCTTGTTGAAGGAGTAGAAAAAGGCAATGCCCCTCTGATAGACTACCTCTCTTTACTGTCTCAAATTGAAGGCTCTCATGAGAGAGGAATATGTGAAATGGGATGGGACGACTTGATCTCTCTTCGCAAATTTAAGCAAGCAGATACTTTTGAAGAAATGGCGCCCTATGCTGTAGGTAGAAATCTTTCACTCATTTCTACGATACAGCAATTTCCCAATAAAAAAATATACATCGATCTTGGATTAGGTCATGCTTATGATCCTTTTCTTTTGCACGCATTGCACAAGGAAAAAGTTATGCTTGTTACCTTTAAAAGCTTCAAAGATAGCGAGTAGAGCTTGCATTCCGATGATTAATCCAAAAGAGCCTCAAGTGCTTTCGTGTAGTTAGGTTCTTGTGTGACTTCTTCGACAATTTCTCGGTAAAGAATAGTGTCATCGCCATCTAGCACAAAAACGCTTCTCGCTAACAGACCTTGAAGAGGCCCATCCACGATCAAGAGACCCCAGTCTTCTGCAAATTGTTTAGATCGAATGAGAGATAAGGTTTTAATGTTCTCTAATTTTTCTACACCGCATAAACGTTTTTGAGCGAAAGGGAGATCCGCCGAAATAAAAAGAACAGTGATTTCCGGATGCTCTTTCGCAGCATCATTAAACTTCTTAGCTGATAAAGAACAAACGGGCGTATCCAAACTGGGTGCTGTCGCAATCAGTTTTCTTTTTCCGATAAAATCTTTCAACGAACACTCCTTGAGATCGGCATCGATTAGAGTAAAAGAAGGCGCCTTTTTTTGACTTGTGGGAGGTTCTCCGTTTGTGTTGATTGACGTTCCCTTAAATTTTATCACTGTCATTTTGAACTCCTTGTGTGTTAGAGACTTAATCGCTATCCCAGTTATCATAAATGTCGTATGCTAACATACAAAAATTCCATTGAAAAGGCTTTTCTAAAATATAAAGGACTGGTTAACTGCTCAGTTAAATACTGTTAAGATCATATGGCACAAACACATTCGATATCTAAGATTTGTCAGAGGATTCGATCCTTCGCGCCTCAAGCGCTTTATTGGGGTAAATACTTAGCAAAAAAATGGTGGTTATCGAAGGAGAAAATCTGTTTTGCGCGTCCCTATTTTTCTCTTGTGAGAAAAAAAATCCTACAACCGCAAACGGATGCGCCCGATATAAGTTGTCGACCTAATGAGCGCTTACAATTGCAGAATCCAGAAAAAGAACCTTCTGCACTTAAGCGAGAAGCATCTCAAGCGCATAACTGTTCAATGGATTCGAGACATCAACGTTTGGCTGTCTACACCTACATGTGGGCGAGACGAGGGAAAATTTCGCCTAAGCCCATACTTTTAGTTAGGACAAAGCAGCTTACGGCTATTCGAGACAATCTGCTATTTCCCGCCCAGCAATCAGTGGATGCTTGGCCTTTAGCACAAAAATACGCTTTCCATGTGGTTCGTGAAAAAGAAGAAGGGGGGGCACTATCTTCACTTCCTCAACCAGCAGAGCCAGATTTTGCCATCACCCGTCCCATGGCGTACAAAGGACCCGTTTTACCTCTGTAAAACGAAAATAGCAAAACGCCCCTACTCTACGGTCACGGATTTAGCCAAATTACGAGGTTGATCGATGTCCGTGCCTCGTACATGAGCGATATGGTAGGCGAAGAGTTGAGCTGCTGTAGTATAGAGAATAGGAGCTAATTCGTCGGGAATTTGAGGGAGATAAAAAACATCATCCGCAATAGACGCAATATCACTAGCACCTTCTGGAGCAAAAGCGAGAATAGGGCCTTTTCGGGCTTTAATTTCCATCAAACTGCTCGACATTTTGCTGTAGGTACGGTTATTGCCGCAAAAAGCAATTGTCGCCAGCTGAGGATTGATTAAGGCTATAGGGCCATGCTTCATTTCGCCTGCCGGGTAACCTACAGCATTTAGGTAGCTGATTTCTTTGAGTTTAAGAGCTCCCTCTAAGCATGTTGTATACATGTAATGCCGACCGAGAAAGAAAAAATGTTCGAAACTAGCATATTTATGAGCAATATGCGCCAATTCGTCGATGCGATGAAGCACACCTGTCACAAGATCGGGTAATTCTCGTAGAGAGCGAAGGAAAATCTGCCCTTCTTCTTTGCGCATATGGCGAAGCCGCGCCATCAGAAGAGCAAAAAGTGAAAGAACAGTAATTTGACTGGTGAAAGCTTTTGTCGAACACACACTTATTTCGGGGCCAGCACGTAAAAAAAGACAGGCATCAGCATCGCGCGTCAAAGTAGAATGGCGCACATTGCAGATAGCAAGAACTTTAGCACCCTTAGCTTTGACTTCGCGCACAGCGGCTATCGTATCGAGAGTTTCGCCAGACTGGCTGATGGCGATAACCAGAGTGCCTTCAGAAATGATAGGATTTTTGTAGCGAAATTCTGAGGCGATTTCTGCCTGAGCAGGAATGCGGGACATTTCTTCGAAGAGGAGAGAGCCAATTGCTCCTGCATGCAGGGAAGTACCACAGCCCAAAATGAGAATGCGCTTAACTGCTTGTAGCTCTGGGGCTGTAAGAGTGAGTCCTTCAAACTCCGCTGTCCCAAAATCTTCGATAAAGCGATTGTGCAAAGCTTGCTGAATGGTCTGTGGCTGTTCGAAGATCTCCTTAAGCATAAAATGTTCGTATTCACCACGCGACACACTCGCTCTTTCAATTTTGATTTTTTCCGCAATTTTAGTAATAGGAGCTGCTTGTGAATCGAAAATCTCAATTTTGTGCGGATTGATAATGGCGATTTCATCATTCTTCAGAAAAAGAATATCCAAGTCGGGAGAATGAAAAGCATTCGCATCGGAAGAGACAAAAGCCTCCGTGCGCTCTGGGGAGTGAGCAATTGCGATGGGGTTTTCTCGTGCAGCGGCGATGATTTGATCAGGGTGATTTTTATGGATGACGGCGATTCCCCAAAAACCCTGTAAAAAAGAGAGAGCCCGGCTTACGGAAGCAAGAAAGTCTCCTTTATAACAATCTTGAATCAGCTGGGCAATTACTTCGGTGTCGGTATCCGAGGTGAAAGTGTACCCTTTTTCCTGCAACATCGAGCGAAGGGCGCGATAGTTTTCGATAATTCCATTGTGGACGACTGCAACGCTTCCGGTTCCATCAAAATGGGGATGTGCATTTTCTCGGGAAGGTTGTCCGTGGGTAGCCCAGCGAGTATGAGCAATAGCGAGATCGAGAGGGCAGGGATTCTGGCGCCATAAAGTTTCAAGAGCGTGGATTTTTCCGATCTCTTTGCAAGAGTGGATCTTTCCTTCGATAATACCAGCCAAGCCTGCCGAATCATAGCCTCGGTATTCAAGATATTTAAGACCATCAAGACAAACTTGTGCAGAGTCTCTGGGTCCAATATAACCAAAGATTCCACACATATTATTGTCCTCTTTTGGAGATTTGATCCGACAATAGCAAATGGGACTTTTTGCGTGCAACGAGGCAGATGAAAAGAGGAAATTCTTGCCGGGCTCGGTTTTCACGTCGAGCGGCTTTACCCGTACTTGTCTTATCCGAACACCACTCTTCTATACGTTCCAGGCAAAATCCGCTTTTCCAGAGGGCATCGCTATAAGCGGAGAGGGGAAGGTGGTAGGTTAAAGTGGTGATCGTTTCGTCCCCTTGTCCAGAACGCTGGCCAGGGTGCGTAGAGATAGGAATTTCTAGAGGGGTCATATAACGATCGATACGACGCGATTGGAGCTGTTTTTTTTCATCGATCGACCATCCTGATTGTCGCGGAATCCGGAAGCAGGGGTGATTGAGGATGATAAAAAGTTGGCCTTGATCGGTTAAGTGGTGCGCTATGTTTTCGAAAACAGCAAGAGGATCTCGCATGTTTTGCAAGGCAAGTATAATCGCAGCGTGCGAAAAATCTTTTCCAAGCGAAAAGGGCTCTTCAGCATTTTGCACCATAAAGGTGTGAGAAGAAAGTTTTGTTGCTTTTTCGATTAAACTTGGCGAACTATCAATCCCCACATAGGGGACGTTTTTGGGAAGTGCACGAGCTAAAATACCCTGACCGCATCCAATATCAAGGATTTTTTTTATTTTTTGCGTGGCTGTGAGCAGTGGTATGAGGCGAGGAAAGATAACCTGCTGATGGTAATAGTGGCCTTTAGCCCCTACAATTCCATCATACCAATCATGTACTTTTTCCCAGGAGGTGGAGGGCATTTGCGCTTTTGCTTTTGTACGTTCAGACTAAAAATATTTTCTTCATACTTTTCAACCTTTTCAAATTGAAAATATCAACAGAGGAAGTATACAGGGGAAAAAGATAGCGGTAAACTACGATCATGCGTCATGTAAATGTCGTCTCTAAAGAGGACCTTCATCGCCGAGTGCGAGAATTCCTCATGCAAGTCGATATGGTTCTTTTTACGGACCAGACTCTAGAACAAGCATTGAAGGTGATCCAAAAGGGGAAAATTGGAGATAGAATTTTTTACTTTTATGTGACAGATAGAACGGGCCACTTAAAAGGGGTAATTTCAACACGATCGCTTGTTCTCAATCAGCCGCATATTTTAGTGGGAAAAGCTATGGATGAAACATTTGCTTTTCTACACGCTGATCAAACTTTACGAGAAGCGATGCATGCCATTGAGAAGCATCGCCTCCTCGCTCTTCCTGTCGTCGATGATCAATTCCGTTTTTTAGGGATTATCGATATCGAGATCTATTTTGACGATACGATTAAGAAGATCGATGGATTGATGCGAAAAGATATTTTCCAGTTCATTGGGCTTAAAATTGAAGAAGGGAAGATCAACACACCCTGGAAAGGCTATCGTTTACGGATGCCATGGTTACTCTGCAATGTTGCAAGTGGCCTGATATGTGCTGTGATTGTACGCGCATTTGAAGTGGTTCTTGCAAAATTACTAGTTCTTGCCATGTTTATTCCTCTTGTTTTAACTCTGTGCGAATCGGTTTCTATGCAAGCGATGACACAGAGCCTGGCTATTTTACGTACAAATCGGATCATGTGGACAGGTATTCAAAAGCGTATTTGGCTTGAAGTAAAAACGGTTCTTTTTCTCTCTCTTACATGTGCGATTGGAGTGGGGGCATTATCCTGGTTTTGGGAGGAAGGGGGAATCCCTGTCTTTGAGCCAATTTATACCATTGGAACTGCTCTTTTTATTGCGATTATTATGTCTGCTGTAGTAGGGATGACAATCCCCGTCATTTTGCGCGTGTGTAAGCTCGATCCGAAATTGGCATCTGGTCCGGTTATTCTTATGATCGTCGATGTAATAGCCACGACGATTTATTTTGGGATGGCGTATGTCTGGGTGAGGTAACTAGCTTATTCGCAACAACTTGTGCCGGCTATATATATTTAATCAAAAAAAATGTTACTTTACGAATAGAAGGAAAAACAAATAGATTATGACCTCTTTTATTTTGGTGTGCAGTACGCTGGCTAAAGCGGCATTAACAAAAAAGCCCACTCTTTATCACGGCACATCTTTAGGAGCGGTCACAAAAGAGCAACTCCATTTAAAGTGTTTTGTCCCACGGGTAGTAGAAGATGTTTTTCTTTCTGATGCAGCGAATCAACTCCCGGCTACTCACGATCGCTCCCATGCAGAAAATGAGGCTAAGCTAAGCGCGAGTAGAACGCGAACACCGGCCATAGTCATTGAGATCGAATCGGAGCAGCCACTAGGATCTTCAGGCTTCTTAGATGCCAAGACCGCTCCTATCTACATGAAAAAAATCAATTATCTTTCGTAATAACGGATATCATTCTTTAGGCGGGTGATTCCAAGACTCTTTTTTAAATCGTAAAATTAAGCTGGGGGCAAGGCAAACGAAAATAATGCCTATTGTCATAAAGCTGATATAAAAAGTAGGACTACCCGTTGTAATTTGATCGGGAGGGAAAAATCCTATTGTAAAGGTTAATAGGGCGCCTACAATACCAAGGCCTGCTATACACCACATTCCCCACTTTTTACCCCCAGGCACCCGATAAGCTCTAGGAACGTGCGGTTTTGTATAGCGCAGTCGTATGGCAGCCGCGAACATGATCAGATACATGATTAAATAGACTTGGGCAACCAGAGCCATGAGAAGCCAAAAAGCGCTGTTCACGCTGGGCATCAAAAAGAAGAGAAGAGAAAGAACTGTGACAATCCCTGCTTGCATGAAGAGCAAAGGAACGGGCATGCCCTTATGATTGACTTTGCGCATAAAAGGGGGAAGATCTCCTCCTTGAGCAGCAGCGAGTAGTCCTTTAGTTGGACCCACTATCCAAGTACTCATCGAACCAAGAGCACCAAAAAAAACGAGAAGAGCGATAACAGGTATCCATGAGCTCAAGTTGTAAGCAGAAAGAAATATTGTAAAGGCTTGCATAGAGCCCCCTGTCAAGGTGATGTCATCTTTGGGCACGACAGAGGCTATTGAAAGGATGCCAAGTGTGGATAAGAAGACAATGACAAAGGCCGAAAGGAAGATTGAGCGAGGATAGTCTTTTTGCGGGTTACGCACATCCCGCGCATGAATGGCCGACATTTCCATACCAGCAAAAGAGAGTAGTACTCCCGAGAAAAACACGAGCTGTTTAGGTTGGGACATATTGGGAATGAGGGAGGCCCAATCCAGAGTAATTTGCAAAGGCATACCTTGAAAAAACCAGATAAAGCCCAGGATAATAATCAAAATTCCTGGAATTAATGTTCCTGCAATCGCGCCAATAGTGCTAATTAGACCCGAAGCGCGCATTCCCAATAAGTTCACCAATGTCATTCCCCAGAAAGCGACAAAAATTACCGCCACATTGTAAAAAGTATTTTGTGCGAGTTCGGGATTGAAGAAGTAGGCTAAAGTCGCTGCAATAAATGAAAGAATCGTCGGATACCAGATGACATTCTCTATCCAAAGCAACCAAGCTGCTAAAAACCCGCTGCGGTGGCCAAACGCTTCTTTGACCCATACATAGACGCCACCGATTTTGGGCCAGCCTGTTGCAAGCTCTGCCGAGATTAACGAAACGGGTAAAAGAAAAATTAAGGCGCCGACTAAGAGAAAGAAGAGAGCAGAAAAGCCATATTCAGCAGTCAACGGCCAGTTTTTAACGCTGCAAATTGCAGCAACGTTAATCATGGCCAACGTAAAAACGCTGATGCTGCGTGGCACATTCCTCATCGTACTTTCCATAAAATCCTCTAATTTTGAATGAAATAATCTTGCAGTTATCGGCGGTAAATTCCAAGAGGAATTCGTTTTTTTTCTATTCAAAACTAGACAAAATAGAAAATGAAGAGTCCCTAGATAGAGTTAAGAAATTATTTGAAATATTGCAGATTCAAGAGAACAAAAAAAATCGCTCTATATAACGAGCGTGTTCTTTTCTCTCGATAAAATGTCTAACTCTGGTTACAAGACAGTTATGATCAATGATCTTTCACTACAAGCTGTAGAACAAGCACATTTTGATACTGACCTTTGTAGACCCCTATACGATTCCTACTGTTTTTCTCGCATTCCACATACAATACATACTTATTTTACGGGTAACAAACCTGAATACGCCCTTCCTTCTGATGTAGGAGGGTTTAACAAGACACACGATTTTGTTGTCCTTTTTTTTATCGATGGTTTTGGCTGGCGTTTTTTCGAGCCTCACATCCAAGAATCGCCATTTTTGCAGCGCTTTGTCGACCATGGAACTGTAAGTAAGCTAACCTCGCAATTTCCCTCAACTACGGCCGGACATGTGACCTGTATGAATACAGGTTTAGAGGTCGGAGAGAGTGGTTTATATGAATGGTTTCTCTATGAACCCACTATAGAAAGGGTAATTGCTCCTCTCCTTTGTTCTTTTGCCGGGGATAAGGAGCCGGGTACCCTAACAAAAGCGGGTATCTCGACAAACTCAATTTACCCTTCAAGGACAATTTATGAGGATTTTCAGGAATTCGATATTCATGCTTTTGCTTTACAACCTATTTCGATAGCCCATTCACCCTATTCACTCTCCTTGTTTCGAGGAGCGACCTATTTACCCTACCAAAGTGTCGCTGATGGTATGGATAGGATTGTCGAGCTTTATCATACCCACCCAAAAGGCACCAAGCAGTATATATATATATATCTAAGCGATATCGATTCGGTAGGGCATCGAATAGGTATAGAATCAACCGAATATGCGCAAATTACGAAAAATATATTTTCCTTGTTAGAAGAGCGCTTTTATCAGAAATTAATGCCTAGAGCGGATAAGAAAGCTGCTTGCATCGTGACCGCCGATCACGGAATGATAGGCGTTTCTCCTAAGGAAACCCTTTATCTCAATCTTGAACTCCCTGAATTTGTCCAATTCATCATGCGAACTTCACGAGGCGAGCTAATTGTTCCTGCTGGGTCCTCACGCGACTTTTTCTTACATATCATCCCAGATGCTTTGGATGAAGCAGAGCGCGTCTTAAAGCAGTGGTTAGGCCCTCGAGCATTGATTGTAAGAACCGAAGATTTAATTAAGCGTGGTTTTTTTGGAAGCCAAAAGCCGTCACAGAAATTTCTGCAACGCGTAGGCAACCTCGTCATATTGCCAAAAGGAAACCACACTGTGTGGTGGTATGAAAAAGACCGCTTCGAGTCCCATTTTTATGGCATGCATGGGGGATTGAGTCGCTCAGAGATGGAAATACCCTATTTATATCTGAATTTCTAAGAGTATCGCTTACTTGGGATTTGCAGATTCCTGAAAATTGACAGAAACTTAACTCCAGTTCGGTCTCTTAAGCAAAGGGATATTATTTTTGGTAACCCTCTCAGGCTTCTGTGATCTAATCGACAGAAGCCCATTTAGGAGGAGCTTAAGGTCCAGAGTTTTTGTTTTTCTTTTTCTCAAGTTTAAGTTGACGTTTCTCTTTCAAATTCTTTTGGGGCTTTTTTTTGTCTTCTTTGCGTGAATCTTGTGTTTTTGCCATATCTTAATCCTCATGGTCACATTTACAAATTTTCATTACTATACAAACTGCATATTTTTAAAAAAAGCCCTGAAATGAAAGCCAATCCTAACCAAAGGGTGTTGATTAAACTCTGCGTGAACCTACAGCATAATGTGCACTATGGTTTTGCTCCTGAGCAATAGGTCCAGGTCTAGCGGCTACCATTGCAGGTCCAGGCGAAGGGCCCACTTGTCTTGCAGCCTGCTGGTAAACTGGCCCATGAGCTGCTCCCACTGGATAACGAGAACCTGCAACAGCAGGTCGATTGTACACTGGCGCTTCTGCGGCTACCACCGGAGCTGCCCGTACGCTGCCCACAGCAAATCGGCGTTCATCAACTGGGGTAGAGGTTACAACACGACGACGACAAGCAGCAGGGCGGGGCATCATCGGCGTAGCAACAGAAGGAGTATAGTTAACAGGTGGGGTATAGTCAGCATAAGGGGTATAGTCAACAGAAGCTGGTGGATAGGCGACAGGCACGTGGGAAGAATGGTGATGGTGATGAGTATTAGTCTTTTCGCCTGGACAACAACTCATAACTAAAAGAGCGAAGAAAAGAGCGGCTCCGCCGACAACAACCGATCCGAACAAAGCGGAAGAAGTAACGGCAGCTACAGACAATCCAGCTATAATAGGAAGTGCAAAAGCACTTGTTCTGTCTATCAGTGATCGAGGGGAAGGCAAAGTATTTACAGGTTCTGACAGAACTTTTGAGAAGAAACTTATATTAGGGGGAGATGAGGGAACGGATTGGGTTAGCATGTACACTCCTGGACATTTTCTTCATTGAAGAAGCAATTGCAAAGGTTATCCTTGCAATTGCTCTGTGTAATTATATTTTTTTTGCGCGAACGTAGGTGTTTGTTAACACATTGATCAAGATAGTTCCATGGTTAGTAAACCACGCATCATTGCGTCCAACAATAACCGGATCATGAACATTCCAGCTATCGATAGTACGGAAATCGCAGCTGTCAATTTTCCAATTTGTCCCATTGTTAAGATAGATAGCACGTTTGCTATTGCTATTTGCATCCATTCCTGTAATCAGCATGGTATTAGCACTTCCGACTAGAGGGCCATTTATTAGATTGACACGTACATAAGATTCGTTAGCTTGATTTGTAATGTAGAAAGTATAATCAGAACCCCCAAAACTATGATTAGGTGTAATAATTGTGATGTCCCCTTGACGCCAAGAAAGAAGTTGAACGCAATCTGCATCAGCAGCTTTCCATTGCGAACCATCTTCAAGTTCGATCATAGCATTGGCAACATCGACACCTGTTGCAACATGATAACTATAATATTCTTCAGGATAGTAGGGGTTGGATGGATTAAACCCATTGACGACAACGGGCGATGCTTCTACTTGAGCAATAAGAAAAAGAGTACTTAGGGCTCCCGAAAAGAGTGCAGGTAGAATTTTACGCATAGTTCCTCCAAAATTTAAGATAAATTAACACATACCTTACAAAACTATGGTAATTGTGTTTTATCTACAAGGAGATTTTGGAGGGTGAGCAGGAACCAAGTTTCGGTAGATTTTGGCTGATCTTTGAGGGTGTCCCAAAATTAACAGGACACCCTCTTAGCACTATTTGTTGTACTTTTGTTCTAACTTATTGATGAGTTCGGCGATTTCATCATGACCCGTGCACCGTTCGGAAAGCTTACCTTGTTTTTCAAAGTAGAGCACAGTCGGAAGGGCATTTACTTTGTAACGGTTAGCCAATTTTGGCAAGTGGTCAATATTGACTTTTGCGAACTTAACAGTGTCTTTGAATTGTCCTGACCATGTGTCAATATGGGGACTTAGCGCACGACAAGGTCCGCACCAATCTGCGTAGAAATCGACAAGTACAGGAGTTGTGCTTTCAAGAACTTCTCGTTGAAACTGTTCTTCTGTCTTGATCTGCATAACATGCGGTTCAGCTTTATCGCTCACTAAAGAGAGATCCTGATTAGGAGAACTCGAGGAAGAGGAGGCTCCTATATTTTGGAAAGTAGCACGTTTTTTAGTAGTTTCTGTGGAGAGCCCCGCCATGTAATTTTCGGCTTGTAAAGCTGCTTTAGCTCCATCTCCTGCGGCAGTTATAGCTTGTCGATAAAAAGAATCGCTAACATCGCCTAACGCAAATACTCCCGGAATACTCGTGCTTTGATCGCTCTTTACTAAAATATATCCGCGGTTGTCTAGCTCAAGTTGTTCTCGGAAAATATCGGTATTGGGTTTAGACCCAATAGCAAGAAACACGGCGTCAATAGGTAGGGTTTTTTCCTTTTCGCCATTTTCGAGAACAATGTGGGTTAATTTGTCAGAAGACCCCACAATTTCTTTAACCCGTGTCTCGTATAAAACATTGACATTAGGAAGGGAGAGTAAATGCTGCTTCCTCTTTTCTTCGATCGATTTAAGTGTCTTGGCCCGTACTACCATTGTTACACTTGCAGCAAGTTTAGCGAGATGGTGGGCTTCGACAATCGCTCCATCTCCTCCACCTACTACAACTACATGCTTGCCTTTGTATAAAGAGCCATCGCATGTGGCGCAAGTGTGGACTCCCCGAGACCAAAAAGTTGATTCGCCTTTAACGACTAGTTTGTTAGGAGAGGCGCCTGTAGCTATAATGCACGATTTTGCGCGAATGATTTTTTGATGAGAAGGGTGCCAGGGGTCGCGCAGGGTAATGGTAAAGGGTGAGGTGGAGAAATCAATGTTTGTAGCCTCTGTATGGAGTATACGAGCGCCACTCTCTTCGGCTTGTTTACGGGTTTTATCAGTAAGCTTAGTCCCTGTGATTTCCATTTCTCCGGGCCAATTTTGGATGCCGGTTGATTGCGTGATTTGTCCACCCGGGTTGCGCCCTTCGATCACAAGAGGTTTGAGCCCTGACCGAGCTAGATAGACCGCCGCGGTAAGCCCGCCGATTCCTCCGCCTAGAATGATGACATCATTCTCTTCTTCGGAGACAAAAGACGAGGGTGGCTTAGGTGATTCTGCTAGAAGAGGGGTAGAAGGCCCAAAGGCGATATTGGTAGCACAGCAGAGAGCAAGGGTATTTACCGGTAAATTAAAAAATCTAAACTTTTTCATTTAAAATCCTCTGAAAATCGACAGAAACTTAGTGAGTGGGTGGCCTCTTATAATAAGCAACCCTGTCATTATATTTAAGCTATAAAGCCATCTGTATTATAAATAAAAATTTTATTTCTATATAAATTTTATTTTAAACCTCAAATTTGATGTATAATAATAATTTTAATTGCATTTTTTAACTTAAATATTACTATATTGTTATTAATTTAATTAAAATTTGATATAATATTGTTTTTATTTATTACTATTATGATCCTATGAGTATCCTTCACGATATCCTTCACAACTTCCCTCTGCTGAGCTTCTTTAATGGAAGTAGCCCCTCTACGTCTACCTCTGAACAGCAGGCAAGAGTTCAAGGGGTCGCTTCCCGTAAAATTTCTAAAGAGACAAAAAACCTCCCCAAGCCCGCTGAAGAAGCCCTGCGAAGGGCAAGCTCGGATGAGGTGGATTTTTACGGAATCCCTAGCATCTCAACACCTTATTTCGCCCCTGCATGGCTTCAATCGTGTTGGCATAGGATTAGGAATGCAGACATGCTTAAAGATCAAGAAGGCAAAAAAGATGCCTTCTTTAAAATGGCCCAATTGCCTGTTCTTACCATTGCCTCTTTGTGCGGTACGACGGCCTTATTGAGCCATTTTAATAAGGCAAGAACTTGGACTTGGGTAGGTGTAGCTGCAAAAGTCTCCGGAATATTGAATCTCGTCTGTGCGGGATTAGAGACAATTTATTCGCTTTACTGGATGAGACGCCAATACCGCTTATATAATCGTGTAGAGATGCAAGTGCTTAAAGCAATGAAAGCCAACCCTTCTCTTGACAAGACTAAAGAGATTTTTGAGAAACATAGAAAACATTTTCATGACTACATGCCGTGTGAAGAACGTCGTTTTCTTAGGGCTTGCAAAGCTTGCAAACATTCTTATGGAATTGCTCGTCTTCGAGCAGAACAAAAAGCAAAAATGCACTTAGTGGCTTTAGCCTTACGCGGACTTGAGAAAAAATATTTCAACGAGGAGAGCTATAAAAAACTTAAAATGGAAAGGCGAATTCGTCCTTGGATGTATCGAGAGATTCAAAAAGATTTGCCTTCAACGTTAAAAGAATTAGAATCTCCCACCATATGTTCGAAAAAATGCATGGAAAAGGCTCTTTCCATTTTTGATGCTATTAACGTACAAACTAAAAAGAAATTACTGTTTCACGCCTTAGTTCTTCTTGAAGCCGTTTGTGTTATTTTGTCTACAGCTGCTTTAATTGTCACAGGGGGAGGAGCTCTGTCTACCCTTTTAATGATCGCGGGTTTTGTTTTTTATGGGGGACAATTTGCTGTTTCTGGGGCTCTTATCGACAATCGGGATTGGAAATTCACACCCAAATTACTGATTCCTGAAACTATCAGAAATTTTCCGCAGGCCATGGTGCACCTGGCTAGCCGAGTAAAAGCGGCTATTCGAAAAAAATGTTTTGGTGCTCCACCACCCCAAGCTTTGAAACTTCTCGTTCCCCCACCAAAAGAGTCTGAGAGAATAAAAAAACATTCTCTAGCTATTCGCCATGCTTCTTAAGCAGTCTATTTGTCTTCTTGATTAGATAGAGTATAAAGGTTAAAAATAGCCCTTCTTTCATTAACTTCTTTCCAAATGATCCGTTATCTAATTGAGCCTTTTATATTATTGCAGACCGCTTGCAAAGCTGCTCTTTTTTCTTGGAAAGAGGAGAGAAAAGTAAAAAAAAACTATTACAATAACCCTCGTTTTAAACAACAGGATCAAGCGCTTAAAAAAGAGTGGCGATGGATAAACCCCTATGCAGAGTCCCGGCGTTTTTTAGCTAGGAAGGGCGAAAGTGAAATCCACACCTATGGAGAAACACCATTAACCGTTTTTGCCCTAATAGCAGAGAGACTTCGTTTAAAAAAAGAAGACTTATTTCTCGATTTAGGGTGTGGAAGAGGTAGGGGAGTTTTTTTTCTTCAGACCTATTTTGGCTGTAAGGCTTATGGCGTTGACTGGGTGCCCTCTTTCATTCATAAGGCGCGGTCTGTAGCCCGATCCACATGCTGTTCTGCTGGATTTGAATTAGGGCCCATCCATGAGAGTAAGTTCATCGAGCAGGCACAAGTAATTTATCTTGCTTGGACTTGCATCGAAGAAGAAGAAAGGGCTGAGGTCGAACAAGCACTCGTCCGTGTACTTCCTGGTACACAGGTTATTACGATCAGTTATCCTTTACAATCTCAAGATTTCACCCTTTCCTTTACTTCATGCGTCTCCTTTCCGTGGGGAGAGGCGGAAATCTTTTTCCACGTTAAACATTGAAATAGAAGGTCTTCAAATGATTCGAGCGATTCTCATACATGGTAATGGAAATAGTAAACCCACAGATAATTGGTTTCCTTATCTAAAAAACGAATTAGAAAAGTTAGGGGTGGAGGTTGAGGCACCGCAATTTCCCGACACTCAGCTAGCACGAAGTCGCTATTGGCTTCCCTTTCTAGAAAAAGAATTACAAGCTGATGAAAAGACAATTATTATTGGACATTCCTCGGGGGCTATTGCCGCTATGCGCTATGCAGAAACCCATCGAATTTTAGGCTCTGTACTCATAGGCTCCTATTACACCGATCTCGGTTACGAGAATGAAAAATTGAGTGGCTATTTCGATACACCGTGGGATTGGGAAACGATTAAGAAGAATCAAAAGTGGATTATTCAATTTGCCGGTGCCAACGATCCATGGATCCCTATCGAAGAAGCGCGGCTTCTCCATGACTACTTGCAAACGGAATATTATGAGTTTGCTGATCAAGGGCATTTTGGCGGGGATTATCACAAAGAAACTTTCCCCGAACTTTTAGAAGTGTTGAAAAGGAAGCTATGATTGAGGAAACAGCTTAAGAGGAAAAGAATCTAAAAGTTTCTCAAGGCCGCATTCGGGTGGCTTTTCACCCCTAACTCTAAATCTTCTTCCAAGCTTGTTGCATATTGGAAATCGCAGCGATTGGTGCCAAGATAATAATCTGCATACTTAAACAAAAGCTCGGCATCGCTTACTTTCAAATATCTAGCAGGTATGCCATAAGCTTCTGCAGTAATAATACCATCTAAAGATTCTGCCTAGCATTAGGAAATTGGAAGAGATGATAAGAATGTTACTAAAAAGTTTAGCGGAATGTATTTCATGAAACCCCTTGTCAAAAAATCTATTTCTCATAAGAAACTATCTCCGAAAAATAGAATGGAAGTATGTTTTACTAGGTTAAGGCCTCCATTTCACTAAACACTGGGGATCATTTAGACAACTTGTTATTATTGGTTTTTTCAATAAACAATCGATGAAGAATGTTGTTTAAAAACAACAGGTTTTAGGATTTAGGATATGAAATACTGCCACTCGATTTACCGCACCGAACGTTCTAAGACACAAGAGGTTAAGGTTGGTCATTTGGGTGTAGGCGGCGATAATCCTATCCGTATTCAATCGATGACCACTTCGAATACACGTGATGTGGGTGCAACAGTCGAACAAGTGATGAAATTAGCAGATAATGGGTGTGAAATTGTACGCATGACTGTTCAAGGAATGAAAGAAGCAGAGGCCTGTGAAGAAATCAAGAATACTCTTCTTCAAAAAGGTTATACCACACCCTTAGTCGCAGACATTCACTTCTACCCTCCGGCAGCTATGCGGGTGGCCGATTCTGTAGACAAAATTCGTATTAACCCCGGTAATTTTGCCGATAGACGCGCGACATTTAAGGTTATCGAATATGACGATCTTTCCTATGCAGCCGAATTAGCTCGCATAGAAGAGCTCTTCATACCTCTTGTCGAAAAATTAAAACGTTTGAAAAAAGCACTTCGTATAGGCACCAATCAAGGTTCGCTATCAGACCGCATTATGAATCGTTATGGAGATACGCCAGCTGGCATGGTGGAATCCGCATTTGAATATACGCGTATATGTCGCAAACTCGATTACCATTCGCTTATCTTCTCCATGAAGTCCAGTAATCCTCTTATTATGATTCAGGCTTATCGACTCATAGCCGCGAGAATGAAGGAAGAGGGCTGGAATTATCCTCTTCATCTTGGTGTGACTGAAGCAGGAGAAGGCGAAGATGGAAGAGTAAAGTCATCGATTGGAATCGGTACTTTATTGCTGGATGGTCTTGGAGATACTTTACGCGTTTCGCTTACAGAAGATCCTTGGAATGAAATCGATCCGTGTAGACGGCTTATCCATTTTGCCAAAAATCGAGAAATGAAAGGAGTTGAACCTTACGAAGAACGCCATCGCGACTTCATGAATATTCAACGTCGCCCCTTACCCGGGTTTAGCTCGATCCTCCATCGTGACGGGACGACTATCCTATCTGTTACCAATGATCAAATTCTTACAGACGATTTCTATGCGCAATTAGGAATGATTGTACAATTCAACCTTCTTACAAAAAGTAAAGCTACTGTAGATGCTCTTCTATTGGAAGAAGCGCCTGCTTCCAATCAACATTATCAGATTTTAGAGCGGGTCCAAAAAGCCGGTGTTGCCCTTTTGTCTCGAAACTTCGAACTACATGGCGCTTTTCCTCTTTACACGTCGGAAGAGGCTAAGGGAAAGAATCTGAGCCAAGCAGGCCTCATTATCCGAGGAAATGAGTCATTGCTGGTTACAGAAACACCTGCATTTATACTTTTTTCTCCTCTAGAAAGCCCTCTGCATGAAACACGTCGTTTTATAGAAGGATTACGCGCCAATAAAAAAGAGATTCCCGTTCTTCTCTATTTATCCTATTCCTGCAGCCCAGAAGACCTAGTTATTCAAGCATCTGCAGAGGGGGGTGCACTTCTTAGTGATGGACTTGGTGATGGGCTGGTGATAGCGTCTAGAGAAGCCAAATTAGATCTTCTTCGTAATCTGACCTTTGGCATCTTGCAGGGTGTTCGCATGCGCACCTCTAAAACAGAATTTATTTCTTGCCCTGGTTGTGGTAGAACGCTTTTCGAACTGCAGCAGGTAAGCAGGAAAATACGTGAGCGAACAGGACATTTGCCCGGCGTGAAAATTGCTATTATGGGGTGTATTGTAAATGGACCCGGCGAGATGGCCGACGCGGATTTTGGTTATGTAGGCTCTAAGCCTGGCATGATTGACCTCTATGTCGGTAAGCAATGTGTCGAGCGCAATATTGCTTTTGCGGATGCCGAGGATAAACTCGTCGATCTCATTAAACAGCACGGGCGGTGGGAAGAAAAAAGCGACAATCCCATCCTCGTTCTTACCTAATCTGCCAATTTTTTTTGGGTCGTTGTTTTTCTAGAAAAATCGAGGAGAAAATACACCTAGACCGAAATTAAAAAAAATTCACCACATCGCGTTTTCTTCTTCGTTTAAAAGTTTTACTTCCCTAGTTTTATATCTTTTTTTTACATTGTCCAAGCTTGCAAAAATTGATGCAAGGCTTTGCTCCTTAACCGGATAAAGAATGCAATCTACTGAAATCGAGCTTGTTTTTTATGAACTTTGTCAAAAATTTATTTCCAATGGGAGAGAATAAATGTTCAAGCTAGCGACACATCGAGTTGTTCGTATCTTGCTGGTCATGTGCGTGCTTTATGCACAAAGAGGGTGGGCCGCCATCCATTATCCGGATTTTGATCGTTCCATGCTAAGACTGGGCATGGGTCTAGAAGTCAGAGACCCTGATTTTGAACAAAAAAGCTTAGATCAATATTACGCGAGAAATCAGTGTCTTTTTTCTCTGTTTCGTACGATGTATTACCGGAACATTCAAGAAGCAGCTCAAAGCCCAACTATTATTCGTATCCCTCGCATCATTCATCAAATCTGGCTGGGAAGCCCTGTGCCTGAAGAGTTTTCCAAATGGATGAGCTCCTGGGCAATGCTGAAAGGGTGGGAGTATAAATTATGGACAGATAAAGAGGTTCAGCAGCTGCGTTTGCACAACCAATCTCTTTATGATAGCCCTATTCCTTGGGTTCAAAAGTCCGATATACTGCGCTTAGAGCTCTTACAACAATTTGGTGGAGTTTATGCGGATGTCGATCTTGAATGCCTAAATCCCGAGATGTTTGAAGAACTTCACCACTCTTTTGACTTTTATATTGCTTTTGAGCCTCAAGGGCATGGCTACACGAGAAAATTCAATGTGTCAAAACTCTGTAATGCCATTATTGCTTCTGCCCCAGGGCACCCTCTCATACATGATTTGGTTGTCAATTTACGGGCCAATTATTTTGCCTACAAACCTTTGGGTTCGACGATTCATCTAACGGGCCCTTCTTATCTCACGAGGATCATTTGCGAACATGAATTAGCTGGAGCGCATAAAAAACGGAATATGTACTTACCATCGACATTCTTTTATCCATTAACAGAAGCAGAGATCATTTATTGGTATCAACATCCGGAGGCGATCAAGCTTTTGCCGGAAACAGCAGGCATTCATTACTGGTACGGAAGTTGGTGGAAAAAGATCTTTGATCATCCCTATATCTCGGATAATGATGTAGCGCTTTCTGATCAAATTATGTTCTCCAATCAAACCTTTGATTAAGAAAAAATCGAAAATAAATTTGCTTTTGATACACCCTTTAAAGCTTGCAATACAATGAAAAAAATCTTCTTCTTTTTTACTTCTTTATTCGTCTCATTTTCTGCTCTTCAGGCCGTAAATCCTGTGCCGCCTTTTGCCTTAATCACTGTGCCAAAAGCGGGTTCTCATTTAATGATGAAGACGATTTACTTCCTTATTGGGACTCAGCCTATATGGCATACAAAATTTCCCTCTTCACATTATATCCCAACAGAGAGCGGTTATTTGTATACGCATTTTTGCCTATCTTCAGAATTAGAAGCGGACTACGCTCAGCTTCCTAAACTAAAAAAAATTGTCCTCATTCGAGATTTACGTGATGTCGCTCTATCCATGATTAAGCAAATCAAGAAAGGGTCCTGGCCCGGCCTCTCTCATGAAGAACGACAGGCCTTTCTGGCCTCTTCTTTAGAAGAACAACTCCATTTTGTGATCAATTATGAGTATGATGTGCGGGAGATTGCAGAAAAAGCTCCCAATTCCATTCAAGTATCCCTAGTAAAAATTGCAAATCAGGCCCATTTATATTCGAGAAAGCCCGATGTTTTAACGATTCGCTATGAGGACTTAGTGGGGCCTGAGGGTGGAGGAAGTCGTGAAGCGCAAATTGAACAAATGCACAGGATCAATGACTTCCTAGAGCTACATGTAACCGATGACGTATTGCGTGCAACCGCCGATATGATTTATGGAGATGAGGTAAATCCTTTCGGTATGCAAGGAGGGGGTTTTCAAAACTTAAAAAGCACTTTCAATATGGGTCTCATTGGCAGGTGGAAAGAGTACTTCAATGAAGAACATAAAGAAGCCTTTAAGAAAAAATTGGGTAGAGATCTAATTGCTCTTGGGTATGAAGAGGACGACAATTGGTAAGGCTGATTGGGAAGGATGAGACTGTTAACTTAGGACGAATTCAGTTAACAGTCTCTTAGATTTAATTATTTGTACAAACTCTCTTGAGCATTTTTGCGGTACGCTCTCCTGATTCGACAGCCCCCTCAAGGGTAGCGGGATTGTCTAAAGCGGTATGCTCGCCAGCAAAGAAGATCGTGCCTGCTGAGGGGCGAAAGACTTTTCTAACTTCCTCGCCAAAAGATTCATCTTTTTCATCAAACAGGGCAAATTGCCCTACTCCCCAACTCGAGTAGCTTCCTTTTGAGAATTCTTCGTGTTCCCAACTAATTCCAATGGGCTGGTTATGGGCTTCAAACAATTCATTTTGGCGGTTCTCTGCATGTACACCACCGGGAAAGGAAATTCCCGGATGCAGTTGATAAATTGCAGGAAGTTCTTTTTCTAGTAGGTGGGAGAGTTCGTTAGGGGAATCGGTAGAGAACTTCCCTGAGGTTCCTCCATAAAAGCAAGTCATTATCGATCTGTTTTTGTTAAACTAGGTTGTCATAGTATCTGTTAGAGAAAACATAGGGGGATTTTCAGGAATATTGGCAACAGGAACCAAAATTTTGCTATTCGTTCCATATTGAAGAGTATGAATCGCCTCTTTTTGATCTTTAGCTAGAAGCCCCTCTTGGATTTCGACTTTTTGTAAAGTGGAACAGGGAATAGCAAGGACGAGGTAATCTGTAAGGACTTCATTTAGATTATCGAACTGGAGAGAGATTTTTCCTTCTGGAGTTTTTGTAATCTTCCGTAAGGGTGCATGAAAATGAATAGGCCTTCGCAAGGCAGCTGTTAATTTTTCGATGAGTAAACTGTTACCCCCTTCGATAGATTCTAACTGATAATCCATAGTTTGCTTATGATGAGCAAAGTTATAGCCGCTGAGAAAATAGTCCCAAAACCCTTCTAGATAGGCTAATGAAAGGTCTTTCGCATCATTTCCCTCGTATGCTCGCATGCGCACTTCGGAGATTTGGCGTAATAGGGGATAGTGGGCAAATAATCGGTCTAAAATCTCCGCCATATTCGTAGAGTTTTGCGACCAATTCAATACTTGCCGGTACAATTGTTGATCGGGTAAAGGGCCCTCTAAATAAGCTTTGTAGTAGGGAGTGGATTTACCCTTGTAGTAACATTTTCTGTGCGCAAAATCAATTGTACACGTTTCCATTTTAAGACCCATTTCCTCTATAAGGAATCGGATATTCGTAGCTTCGCCGCCATCTGCAATGGACTTACCACCCAGTTCTTCATAGCTATTACCCATACGAACCGTGTAGACGCGTCCGCCTGGCCTATCTCTTGCCTCGTAGACATCGACTGCATATCCAGTCAGTTTTTCGATACGGTAAGCAGTTGTCAAACCTGCAAGACCGGCCCCACAATCGTGATTTTAGGATCTTGTGCCATTGCGTTACCTATACTTAATGACAAAAGGAAAGAAAATATAGAAGTCCATTTCATGAGAGTGTCCTCAAAAATGAGATAAATTTTTTAGATATGTTCTTAAGATGTCCTGCAGACAAGCTTTCTTACTAGGCAGAGTAAACAAGAGTAATCATTTGAAGTGCAGAGTTGATCCAGTCGACTCTCGGCAGACGTAAGGAGAGATTGGGCTAACAAGCGCGCTTCATCAAGCCCGAGAAGAGAGACCGCTGTAATTTTGGCATTACGTATATCGGAACCCACTGGTTTACCAAGTTCTTGCTCGGTACCCGTTATATCGAGAATATCATCGACGATTTGGAAGGCAAGACCTAGCATTTGGCCTATCTCTTTCAGAGAGCCTCTTATAGCAGTAGAGGCATTTGCAATAATGGCTCCTGATTCTAGAGCAACGGCTAGTAACGCAGACGTTTTTTTATTGTGCATTTCACACAGAAGTTCCCACGAGGGAACATTGCCGGTTACAGCTAAATCTAAATCAATCAGCTGGCCTCCAATCATTCCCTCGTCTCCAGCACCTTTTGCGAATACTGTCGTTAGGGCAACTTTTTGCCCATCCGCTAGATGAGGGGAGGTAGCCAACACTTCAAATGCATAAGTTAAAAGAAAATCCCCTGTCAAAAGAGCATGCCCCTCAGGATAGACTTTATGCAAGGTGGGACGCCCTCGGCGAAGATCATCATTATCCATGCAGGGGAGGTCATCATGAATAAGGGAGTATGTGTGAATTAGCTCTAAAGCGCAGGAGGGGATAAGAGCATGCTGAACGGCTCCTCCAAGTGCCTCTGTGGTAGCCAACATAAGAAGTGGCCGAAGACGCTTAGCGGAAGATAAAAGAGAATAGCGTGCTGCTCGATAAAGAAGAGCTTGTGAAGTCTGGGGTTTTTCCGAGACGAGTTGATCAAGAGTTTTCTCTATCTCTACTCGAAAAGTGTGAACTCGCTCTTCGGCGTTAGGGTTTTTCTGAAGAAGAAGGGATTCCAATGCCATAGTAAATAAACCCCTTTGTTCGCATCTCTTGTGGCTTATATTGGTTGCGGCCATCAAAGAAGGCTTTTCCTTCCATATGGCGCTGTATTTCTCGGAAATCGACAAAACGAAACTGCTTCCACTCGGTAACAAGAGCGACAGCATCAGCTTTTTCTGCAGCTTCATATTCGTCTTTGCAGAAATGAATGCCTTCTTCATCTTGTAAGAGGGATCGTGCATTTTCCTGGGCAACCGGATCAAATAAGCGCAACTTGGCACCCTCATGCAGTAGTTCACGTATCAATTGCAAGGAAGGAGCTTCGCGCATGTCATCGGTATTGGGTTTAAAGGAAAGACCCCAAATGCCAATCGTCTTACCTTTTATACCCCCGCGAGAGGCAAAGTGCGATTTGATCTTGGCGGCCAAAAGTTTTTTCTGTTCTTCATTCACCCCATCGACCGCATCCATAATCGGAGTTACAAGCCCAATAGTTTGCGCAGTGCGCCGTAATGCACGAATATCTTTAGGGAAGCAAGACCCCCCATAGCCCGCACCTGCATAGAGAAATTGGTAACCGATTCGACTATCCGATCCAATACCCACTCGAACTTGATTGATATTCGCTCCTACTCTTTCACAAATCGCCGCAAATTCGTTCATCAGGGAGATGCGTGTTGCGAGCATGACATTGGCTGCGTATTTAGTCATTTCCGCTGAGGGGATATCCATGATGAGAATACGATCGTGATTGAGCGTAAAAGCTGCATAAATAGCACGCAAGGCTTCGGTAGCTACTTCCGTATCGCTGCCTATAATGATCCGATCGGGTTTCATGCAATCCGCGACAGCAGATCCTTCTTTAAGGAATTCTGGATTGGAGACAATGTCAAATGAGAAGTCGACATCGCGTTTTTTGAGCTCGTCACTTACAGCTTGCCGCACAAGTTCTGCCGTTCCTACCGGAACTGTAGATTTATTCACAATAATGCGATAGCCCTCCATGGATTGGGCAATCATGCGCGCTGCCTGCAACACATAGGAAAGATCGCATGCACCCTCATCTCCTTCAGGAGTCGGAACAGCGATGAAAATCACCTCAGTTTCCTGAACGCCTCGTCGGTAGTCAGTGGTAAACTCTAAGCGTCCGGCTTCATGGTTGCGCTTAACGATTTCTTCTAATCCCGGCTCATAAATAGGAATAGAACCTTTGTTCAACTCCGCTATTTTTCGAGTATCGATGTCGAGACAGATGACATGGTGTCCCATTTCTGCCATGCAGGCACCTGTTACAAGTCCCACATAGCCTGTACCTACCATTAGGAGTCGCATGGTGTTTCTCCTCTTTCATAGAGTTGGCCTTTACGCAGAATAAGTTGTCTATTCATAAGAGTTGCTAAATGGGTGTCGTGTGTGACAATGATTAAAGCTTTTCCTTTTTTTCTACAGCAATCTAGAAGAATCTGGTGAATTTTTTCTGAATTGGCTGTGTCAAGGTTACCAGAGGGTTCGTCCGCTAGCAACAGTGCAGGATCATTAAGAAGAGCCCTAGCAATGGCTGCGCGCTGTTTTTCTCCACCTGAAAGGAGTCGAGCAGGAAAATCCGCTCTTTCTAAGAGTCCTACTTCTTCTAGAAGATCAAGAGCGCGTTTATGAAGAGGGGAGCCGAGAGAGGTTTTTAATCGGCCAATACGCGCAGGCATCAAAATATTGTCTATGACTGTGTAATCTTCTAAGAGATTGAAAGATTGGAATACAAAACCGATATAGTGATTGCGCAAAAGAGATAACGAACCTTTTAAGGCGTCTTGGCCTTTGATATGTAAAGACCCAGAGCAGGGAGGTTCTAAAGTCCCTAAAATATGGAGTAGGGTGCTTTTCCCTTCGCCGGATTTCCCCATAATAGCCAAAGATTCGCCTTCTTTTAGTTCTAGCGAGACATCATTGAGTACGGGGACTTCCTGAGGGCCTTTATAGGACTTTCTTAGTTTTTTAGCCGAAAGAATAACAGTCATAGACCCTAGCTGAATTAAGGCCACTCATTCTAGGAAATTCAGATTTTAGAGCCTATCCACAAATTAAGTTTTGGCGCTTTTCCCAGTTTTTATTTACAGTTTCATTCAAGAATTATCTATAATTTTTTTTATTAGATAAACCCTTCCAAAAATTACTGTTAAAGTACTCTCTAAAGATATTTACAGATTTCCGTATTTCAGCATTAGCGGCACACTTTGCCATTTAAGGGTGTTCACAATTAAAATTTCGTAGCTTCGAAGATGATTTTTGGCTGAGAAACGGTTTCTAAGCTAAAAAGCGCAAAGGAGACCACTGCATTTTGTTATTATCGAGACGATGAGCCATTTCTACAAATAGGTAATCGCGATAGTAGTGTCTATGGAGAGAACTCATTAGAGGAGCCGCTTTCTTAAATCGACTTAACATTTCCGTAAGACCCCATCCCAAAAATTTAAGATCCTCTTCCTGGCGTGGTTTTAGCAGATTTTGTCGATTGAAACTTTCAATAAGAAAATTCATATGACATTTGAATCTAGCCAATTGGTAATTCGCATCTGCCTCTACTAACAATCTGTTTTTTTCTCTCGTCGGCAAACCAGACCCTTGTCTACGTGCTTCTAAAAGATGTTCGTGATGATGAAGAACGTCCTTGCCTCTATAGGCACAATTTCCAGGGGTTTGATAGCGAACATATTCTAAATCCTCTGTAGGATAAGAAATCGGTGTAGAACTTAAACTGTTAGCTGTTTCATAAATCCAATCAATACGTTCAAGAGCTTCTTTTTTACTGAGTTCATTAAAAGCAGCTGTATGGGGCTCACTATCAGGTTTAGGTAGACAAGGATTCTTCTTTAATACTCTGGCCATCCCTGTACGATCTGAAGGGTAGATCTGATCAATGAGTCGAGAATTTCCTGTTGCTGTGTACATCGCTATGAGTTTAGGCACAAAGTTTACCATGGCATCTGCAGGAATATCTCGTTTTTGCCAATGCATACAAGTTCTTATGTTATCTCCTGAGAGCCGCAGGAATTTTTGGCTTTTATGATATTTCATCACACCCATAGCTTTGCTAGCATTATAGATAGTGAATTCATAAGTGCGACTAGTTGTTTTCTTGACGCGATAAATCATTTCATGCCTGGGAACCCCTCCTTGAATGATTAGATCCTCGCCTATTTCTAAACGAAGGATTTTCTCTTGGATTTTTCTTGAGTAGGCTGTGCAAGCAGTGGGAGCACGTGGATCGTTATCTTCAAATAATAACCTGACACCCAATTGACCATCACTCATGTGGACGAGTTTATCATCTCTAACATATACCGAATTTAACGCTTGCATTTCTTGTAGAAGTTTCATTAAGCGTTGATTGATAAGGGAAGGCTGTAATTCTAAGGAGGCTAAGAAAGCCTGAGTGGATATTCCTGCCCCATGACCTCGTAATCTAAAGATTTCCTCGCCACCAAATTTGTTGCGTAAATAGCCATCTATTCCTTCAACGTGAGGCTCTAAAACAGTATTAGCAGTTGCTTTTGTTAGATCTTCATTCTTCAAAAATTTAAAAGGAGAATGCCCTTCATGCCATAGATTGGCTTCAAGAACTGGGGATAAGGTGGTAGCTGGGGCTAATACCGAAGTGGTAGATGAAGAGGCAGGAGATGATCGAGAGGGAGACGAGTGCCTTAAGGTAGAAGCCGGAGCAGGGTTAGAAGCTCGGGTAAATGGTCTCGCCTTCAGACCCTCTAAAAAATAGGGTTTTGCAGATGGAACTGGTCGAGAGGCTGGTGCTGCAAAAGCGCTAGTTGGGATAGGTGTAGATGAAGGAATAGGCTGATGATATTTGGGTAAGGCTCTGTGTGTAGAAGGAGAAACTACCCGTTCTGGAGGAGGTGACAACCTTTTGGAGCGCGAACTTCTAGGTAGAGGGAGATGCATCGGAGAGTCTTCAGCTGTAGTTGGACCTAGAGCTGGTCTGGCTGCATCTTTTGGTACATGTAAACCAGATGCGACTTCTCTCCTAGCTGTTGACGGAATTTCTCTTCTCAGTAACTGCTCATATAGTTCTAATATTCGAACACTATTTTTCAACATGCTCACGCGGTGCAATAAAGAAGGATTATTTACACCCGAAAAATTGCATGTACCTTCTAAAATAGAGATCCGCCCCATTAATTCTCTTATTTTATCGGAGGTTACCTCGCGTCCACTGAGGTGATCGTTTTGACAGAGGAGGATTTTATGTTGAACTTCTTCAATTGAATCAAGAAGAGAAAGGGAATGAATTGACATAGCTTTTCTTTATTTTAAAAGTTTAATTAATATATCAATTATAATAAAAAAAACATTTTAAATCAATGATAAGTGTAATCTATTGTTAATCAAAAAATTTATAAATATAAAAAAAATAGATGATTTACATCAATCAGGTGTTAACATTCTGAGCGGAGAATGGCCGATGGGCGTAAACGACAGGCTTTTAATGCTGGAATTAGGCCTGCTAATAAAGAAAGCAAAGGGGTGGCAATTAAGATAAAGGTAAGAGCATATTGACTGAGGGTATTGGGTAGGAATTGCCCATAAAACAAAGCATTAAAGGCCTCGCGACCTTGTATAGCGCTTAAGAAGTGGGTTAAGTGGTGGATATTATGTAGAGTTAAGAGCGCTGCTCCTCCTCCAATGATGCTACTGATGATACCCATACCGGCGCCACAAGAAGCAAAAATCAGGGCGATACTAGAGGTGCGGGCCCCCATAGCTTGTAAAATCCCAATCTCACGCTTCTTATCATTCACCAAAAGAACCAACAAAGAAATGATATTGGAGCAAGCGACAATTAAGATAATGGCAGCAATCAGCGTAAAGAGGTATTTGTCGCTTTGGAATTGTGTGAGTAAATCCTTTGCAAAATCATAATCGTGATAAGAAGAGACTTCCCAGTATTTATCGAGACCCGCTTTTTGAAACTCCTCTTGCAGTTCTTTCTTAAGGTTTTTTGCTTGGGACAAAGGCTCAATCCATACCTGGATGCCATTAGCAAAACTGGGATCAAGTTGGAACGATTGATTCGATAAGTTAAGGATATGCACAATTTCAGCGGGTGCTAAAATACACTTATTCCCGATGGCCATAATGCCGGGATCATAAAATCCACCAATTAATATCGGAAGTCGCTGTTCTTGAGCAGAACTCGCGGTACTGGCGGTGTAGGATAAAAACCCTTTGTCACCAACCTGTACACCATTCTCTTGAAATTGTTTGGGCAGAAAAATTCCGGTCTTATTCTCATTTGAAGAGACTGCGAGTTTTTTACATTCTTCAGAAGTAGGGGGGATAAGAAGACTATTCAAGTGTGGATTGCGATCACACAAAGAGCTTACATAGGAGACTTGCGTCAGATAGCTTTGTTTTACAGCTTGATCCGGTTCTTTTCTAAGCATTTCAATACGGAG
>Ga0207143_1008_pt1 | contig 70862 bp, 68 predicted proteins | sample Alteio_BWMinHeat_3_FD_153566 | JGI IMG/M metagenome (GOLD analysis project Ga0207143, IMG submission 153566) | Enriched cells from forest soil in Barre Woods Harvard Forest LTER site, Petersham, Massachusetts, United States -... | ecosystem: Environmental > Terrestrial > Soil > Temperate forest >... | reverse complement strand
AACTTTAGGTTTTGAAAGTGTGAATTCGAAATTTTCGCGGCGCATCGCTTCTAAAAGAACAGCGAGGTGTAGTTCTCCTCTTCCGCAAACACGTATAGCATCCTCTCGTCCTTCTACTTCTTCGATTTTGAGAGAGATGTTGGCACGTCTTTCTTGTTGGAGACGATCGCGTATTTTATTCATCGTCACATGCTTACCATCGCGCCCTACAAAAGGACCGCTGTTAACCATGATTTCGACAGATAGAGTAGGCTCAGCTAACGTAATGGGAGGTAACTGCACGACATGCTCGGGAGCACAAAGTGTATCCCCAATCATAACATCGGGTATCCCCGATATACTTACGATATCCCCTACAGCTGCTTCATCCATTTCTGTTTTCTTGAGGCCGTGGTAACCTTCAATCCTGATCACTTTATGCTGCGAAGCATGCCCATTACGATCAACGCGCGTAATTAACTGTCCCTTTGTGATAGTGCCTTCAAGAATGCGCCCACATGCTTGACGACCGACAAAGTCGTCATAAGTTAACGTAGTCGACTGCATGAGGAAGGGGAGAGTAGGATCCCCAGGGGGTGGAGGCACAGCTTCGATAATCATTTCAAATAGCGGGCGCATATCTACGTGCGGATCTTTAAGTTCTTTCATCGCAAATCCCCCGAGTCCTGAGGCGTAAACGACAGGGAAATCGAGTTGCTCATCGGTAGCGCCCAGTTCAACAAAGAGATCAAAAGTAAGATTAAGAGCACGATCAGGATCAGCGTGTGGACGATCAATTTTATTGAGGATAACTATAGGATTTAAGCCGATTTTAAGGGCTTGAGATAAAACGAAACGAGTCTGTGGCATAGGGCCTTCTTGAGCGTCGACAAGAAGAAGTACGCAGTTAACGAGGCCGAGTACACGTTCTACCTCTCCCGAAAAGTCAGCGTGTCCGGGAGTGTCGATAATATTGATTTTGAAGTCTTCGAAGTAAATGCTAGTGTGCTTGGCGAAAATTGTGATGCCACGTTCTTTTTCTTGATCGTAGCTGTCCATAATTCGTTCGGGTATTTTTTCGTTGTCGCGGAAGATGTTGGATTGTTTAAGAAGACTATCGAGAAGGGTTGTTTTGCCATGGTCGATGTGTGCAATGATGGCGATATTACGAATTTTTTTAGGCTGAAAGAACATAAGATTTTCTTTTTTAAAAATTGAGTGACGCAATTCTAAAATATTATCATATTCATTTCCAGTTTGATTTACATCTTAAAATCATATATACTGATAAAAGTGGCTCGCGTTCTAACTAGGGCTAAGAGAGCGTCATAAATAAGATTCAACGACTTTCAAAAGATTTTTACAGAATTTTGAATTTAGAATGAGCGATCGATGAAGTTGACCATTACTGAATCAAAAAATAGTTTAAAAACCTTCTGAAAATCGTCAAAAAAACCTTTAGAATACACTTTAAACCTCAAGTCAAACTCGGATAGGTGTCGGCATGAAAGAAGGGACAACAGAAGAGGGTATCATCCTCCAGTCACCCCCCTTTATGAAGGCAGGCTCACTCCTGGAGTCAAGGACGGCCCATCTCGATGACCTTCTTTGTGAAAGGCTAGAAAGGGCATTCCATAAGCAGACGTCCAAAGTTATCCTTCATGAAATCGCCAAAATCGCCAGCGAGCACTCGCCTATAGACCTCGCTTATGCTGCTTCTCGACTACCTCCGACTATTCGACCTGTTCTTTTTGAGAATCTGGGGGATTTAAATTCAAAAATTGAATTTATCATTAATACAGATAGCAGTACGAGGACAGCAGTATTTCGTCAAATCAGCGATCGGGATGCAAAACGTCTTATTGAGATGATGCCACCCGACGATGCTGTTGCGGTTCTGGAAGACATGTCAGAAAGGCGAGTACGGCGCGTTATTGAATTGTTAGATGCTAAAAAAGCCGTTCGGATCCGCGAGATCAAGCAGCACCAGCGCAATACAGCTGGCCGTTTGATGACGAATGAATTTTTTTCATTCACGATGGATGTCACTATCGGGGAAGCGGCAGCTTATATTCGCGATAATCCTGGTATCGACTTAACAAGACGGATTTTTGTCATTGATCCGGAGGGGCGCCTGCAAGGATATGTGCCTGCTCGTAATTTGATGGTCAATCCGCCTCATCTACCCTTGCGCCAAGTTATGCGCCCTGTTTTGCAAAAAGTAGGCGCTGAAGCAAATCGGGAAGAGGTCGTAGAAATTGTCGAGCGTTATAAGATCCCCGCTTTACCTGTGGTAGAACAGGAAGATTTTCTTATCGGTGTTATTACCTACGAAGATGTTTTAGAAGCTGTGGAGGATATCGCTGATGAAACCATCGCACGAATCGCGGGTACGGCCGAGAAACTGAATGAACATGAACCGTTGACAAAACGGTTTTTTTCACGCGCGCCCTGGCTTTTTGTTACACTATGCGCCGGTCTTGTTAATGTGGGTGTAATGTCCTCTTTCCAACGTTATGAAGAGGGGCTTTTAACATTTGCGATGTTTTTTGTGCCGTTAATTGCGGGAATGTCGGGCAATATTGGGATCCAATGCAGTACAGTACTTGTGCGCAGTATGGCGATTGGTCATTTGTCGCCTGGTAAACGGCGAGCTGCTATGTCCAAAGAGCTTATCATTGGCATGTGTACGGGTGGAGTTTTTGGGGTGATTTGTGGATTGGCTGTCGCCTTTCTTCACTCCCAAGGTATAACCGAATTAGCTACGAGCCCTTGGATTATTGGCACCATAGTGGGTTCGGGACTTATGGGAGCCTGCTTAGCTGGAACTTTGTTAGGCGTTTTATCTCCCTTCATTTTTGCTAGATTTGGAGTAGATCCAGCTGTTGCTTCGGGACCGATGATCACAGCGTGTAATGACATCCTTTCGATGTCGATTTATTTTCTTATTGCAATTGGCCTTAGTTCTATACTGCTTTAAATGAATGAACGGGTGATTAGAGGGTGCTTTAAAATTAAGGTTTAAACGCTTTTAAGAGGATTTGGCTGATTTTGGTTTCAGATTGGATGGGTCATACAAAGTTTTATATTATCCATCTGAGGTGAAGATAAAAGTAACATAAAAAGCCCTGAAAATCGTTAAAAAACCATTAGAATACCCTCGTAGGGTATCTTTAAATTAAATTTATTTTGCGTTTTGTGGGCGGTAAAAATATAGTGGCATTTTACGATACAGGGGAAAGGGTATGGCTATAAAGAGAATCCCTCGTACTTCTCGTTACTATGATGGCGTACGTTCTACAACGCGGCAAATTCGCCATCTATTACCTCAATTATTAGGTCAGATGGGCTCGGAATTTAAAGAGCGCCCCGATTTAATTCTTGCAGCATGGCCGGAGATCATAGGTGAAAAGCTGGCTCCACAGACTGAAGCCCTTTCTTTTCGAGAGGGAATTCTAACAGTTAAAGTCAAAAATTCGATATTATTCAGTCTTTTATCCCAGCACGAGCGTCCTAAACTTTTGAAGAGTTTGCAGCAGAAGTTCCCGTCGATTACAATAAAGGGAATAGCGTTCCGGATTGGATGAATGTTTAACATAGGCATAGTTAAGGTTGCATATAACCCTAACTATACCAACTAAAGGTTGAGAATGACCACGATGACTAAAGATAAACAATACGATGCCAGTTCGATTACCGTCTTGGAAGGACTCCAGGCTGTCCGCGAAAGGCCCGGCATGTATATTGGCGACACACAAGTCAATGGGTTGCATCAGCTTGTCTATGAAGTAGTCGATAATAGTATCGATGAGGCGATGGCGGGCTTTGCGAACGAGATTTCTGTTGTTATCAAGAAAAATAATGTGGTCATGGTCGAAGACAACGGCCGTGGTATTCCGATTGGTAAGCATGAAAGAGAATCGGTTAAACAAGGTCGTGACGTCACTGCTCTTGAAGTCGTGATGACGATCCTCCACGCTGGTGGCAAGTTTGATAAGGGCACGTATAAAGTGTCAGGCGGTTTGCATGGCGTAGGTGTCTCTTGCGTGAATGCGCTATCAAAACTTTTGCATGTCGAAGTCTATCAAAATGGTAAAGCTTACGAGATGGATTTTTCTCGTGGAAAGCCTTTACACCCTCTTAAGGAAACCGGCACAAGCGATAAACGAGGGACTAGGGTCGAATTTACACCTGACGATACAATTTTTAGTGTCACCGTTTTTGATTACGATATTTTGCTCAAACGATTGCGTGAACTTGCTTTTCTTAATCGTGGTATTAAAATTATCTATCGCGATGAGCGAGACACCTCTCATCCTGATGTCACTTTTTGCTATGAGGGCGGTTTAGTTTCCTTTGTCTCTTATCTCAATGAGAATAAGACAGCACTCTTCCCTAAACCTGTATATATCCAAGGCGTCAAAGAAAGTCATGACGGGCCGATCGAATTTGAAGCTTCGATGCAGTGGAATGATGGTTATGCGGAAAATGTTTATTCCTATGTGAACAATATTGCTACTAAGCAAGGGGGAACCCATGTTATTGGCTTCTCCACAGCCTTAACTCGGGTTTTGAATACCTACATTAAGAATAATCAGCTTATCAAGAACGACAAGATAGCAGTTTCTGGCGATGATATGCGCGAGGGTTTAACTGCTGTCATCTCCGTCAAAGTCCCCAATCCACAATTTGAAGGGCAAACGAAGCAGCGTTTAGGTAATAGTGATGTAGCTTCGATCGCTCAGCAAATTGTCGGTGAAGAATTGACGACCTTTTTAGAAGAGAATCCTGTCATTGCTCGTACGATTGGCGAGAAGGCTATCTTAGCTGCCCAAGCGCGTGAAGCGGCTCGTAAAGCGCGCGAACTCACACGCAAGACGGCTTTGGATAGTGCGCGTCTTCCCGGTAAATTGACAGATTGCCAAGAGAAAGATCCTGCTTTGTGTGAAATCTTCATTGTTGAGGGGGATTCTGCGGGTGGATCGGCCAAATCCGGTCGTGATCGCAAATTCCAGGCTATTCTTCCCATTCGAGGTAAAATCTTAAACGTTGAAAAAGCGCGCCTGCAGAAGATTTTACAAAACACTGAAGTGGGAGCAATGGTTGCCGCCTTTGGATGTGGTATTGGAGTGGATAATTTCAATATCGAAAAGCTGCGCTATCACAAAATCATTATCATGACCGATGCCGACGTCGACGGGTCTCACATCCGTACCTTGTTGTTGACTTTCTTCTATAGACACATGCCTGCTTTGATAGAAAATGGCTTTATGTACATCGCTCGTCCTCCTCTTTACAGAGTAACACGCAAAAAAATTAGCCGTTACATTCACAGCGAAAGAGAGATGGATGATTACATGTTATCGCTGGGCATTAGCGATATCGGTATTAAATTAGCCGGTTATACCGACGGTCTTTCGAAAGAAGAGATGGAAAAGCTCACTCGCACCATTCTCGATGTGGAAACCTTTATTTTTAATGTGGAAAGAAAAGGGATTCCATTCCGTGAGTTCGTAGCCGCCAAAGATGCTAATGGGTTTTTACCCCGCTTCCGTGTAAAAATGGGCGATGATTTACGTTTTGTCTACTCAGAAGACGAATTTAGCAAATTGAAAGAAGAGCATGAAAGTATTCAGCGAGATGAGTATGAGAAGACATTGAGTTCCATTCCTGCTGAAGAACAAACAGAAGAAATGAAGGTTTTCCGTCCTCGTAATCTTCCTTGTATCGAATTATATGCGAAGGAAGAAGTAACAAAGATGAAAGAAGATCTTGCCTCATTTGGTTTTTCGCTCGATCAATACCACATCGCTTCTGGAAAACTCTTCGATATTATCGATGAAGAAAAAAAAGAATTACCCGTTTTTACCCTTAAAGAAGGGATCGAGTTCTTGCGTCAAAACGGCCGCAAGGGCATCGAAGTGCAGCGCTACAAGGGTCTTGGTGAGATGAACGCCGATCAATTGTGGGAAACAACCATGGATCCTACAAAACGAACACTCGTTCGAGTAACAATTCCTGATGCGATTGCTGCCGACCATATGTTTACAAAGCTGATGGGAGAGGATGTCCCTCCGCGGCGCGCCTTCATCGAAGAGCACGCTCTTGCCGTAAAGAATCTCGATATCTAAGGAGAGAGCTATGTCCACTCACGATGGAACAACAGTATCACGCAATATCGAGGAAGAAGTTAAGGAAAGCTATCTTCGTTATTCGATGTCGGTCATTATTTCACGTGCACTTCCAGATGTGCGCGATGGATTAAAGCCTTCACAGCGCCGCATTCTATTTGCGATGAATCAATTGAATTTGACTCCAGGTGCCAAACACCGAAAATGCGCAAAGATCTGCGGTGATACATCGGGAGATTACCATCCTCACGGTGAAACCGTTATTTATCCTACTTTAGTCCGTATGGCCCAAGAATGGGCGATGCGCTATAAGCTGGTCGATGGGCAGGGGAATTTTGGATCTGTTGATGGCGATAGCCCCGCTGCGATGCGTTACACAGAAGCACGTCTTACGCATTCTTCCATTGCCCTCATGGATGATCTTGAAAAAGAGACAGTAGATTTTGTCCCGAACTACGACGAAACAAAACTAGAGCCCACTGTTTTTCCTGCTAAGTTTCCTAATCTTCTTGCCAATGGATCATCGGGAATTGCTGTCGGTATGGCCACTACGATCCCTCCTCATAATTTAGGGGAATTGATAAGTGCGACCGTTTTACTGATCGATAACCCATTAACTTCGCTCGATGAAATCATGCAAGTTATGCCTGCTCCCGACTTTCCAACCGGTGGTGTCATTTGCGGTTATCGTGGAGTCAAAGAAGCGTTTTATACAGGCCGCGGTAAAATTATTTTGCGCGCTGTTACACACATTGAAGAAGGTGAGGGAGATAGACAGAAAATCGTCGTCGATGAAATTCCCTACAACGTCAATAAATCCTCTCTCATTCAAAAAATTGCCGAGCTCGTAAACGATAAGACCTTAAGTGGTGTTGCCGACATTCGCGATGAATCGGATAAAGATGGATTGCGCATTGTTCTCGATCTTAAGAGAAATGAGATTCCCGATGTCACGCTAAACCAGCTCTTTAAATATACAGATATGCAGGTGACTTTCGGAGCGAACATGCTCGCTCTGGATAAAGGTCTTCCTCGTACGATGAATGTTAAGCAGATGATCGCCGCTTGGATCGATCATAGAATTGAGGTGATTCGTAGACGTACACGACATGAATTAAATAAAGCAGAAGCTCGTGGACATATCTTAGAAGGTTATCTCAAAGCCCTCGATCATCTCGATGCTGTTGTTCGTTTAATCCGTGCCAGTGCTTCGCGTGATGAGGCAAAGAGCAGTTTGGTGGCAACTTATGGACTGAGCGAGAGACAAGCCACTGCGGTTCTCGATTTACGACTCTACCAGCTTACTGGTCTTGAAAAAGATAAAATCGATAAAGAATACCACGATATTCTAGAAAAGATTGCTTACTATCGCTCGGTTTTAGCTAGTGAAGAGCTAGTAAGAGGGATCATCAAGGACGAACTTCAAGAACTAAAAAAACACCATCGTTCAGATCGAAAAACCAAGATCATCGCTGCCGAGGGTGAGTTCCAAATGGAAGATCTCATCGCGGATGAGCCGATTATTATCACAGTATCTGAAGATGATTATATCAAGCGTATGCCGATAGATACCTTCCGCGAGCAAAAGAGGGGAGGACAGGGCGTTCTCGGCATGGACATGAAAAAAGAGAGTGACATGCTAAAAGAGGTAATTGTTGCTTCTACGCATGACCATCTTATCATCTTCACAAGCCTTGGAAGATGTTATTGGCTTAAAGCTTGGCAAATACCGGAGACCGGTCGCCGCTCTAAAGGCAAGCCTCTTATTAATCTTCTTGAAGACATAAGAGAAGGCGAAAAAATTGCAACTATTTTGAGCCTGAGAGATTTTGAAGAGGAAGCGAGTATCCTTCTTACGACCCGATTAGGGGTTGTGAAAAAAACGGAGCTCAAAGCATTTAGCACACCTCGGCGTAAAGGGGTTTATGCAATCAATATCGATGAAGGCGATGAGGTAATTGCCGCACGTCTTACTCGTCGTGCCGAACAGGTGATGATTTTCACGAAAAATGGCATGGCCGTGCGTTTTGATGAAGATCAAGTTCGTGACATGGGCCGAATTGCACGAGGTGTTAAAGGTGTAACCTTGCGTAATCAGAAAGATATCGTTGTATCTAGTGAAGTTGTGAAAGAGGATGCGACCTTGCTGATTGTATGTGAAAAAGGTTATGGAAAACGTTCCGCTGTTGAAGAATTTAGACATACCAATCGTGGTGGCGTAGGGGTCCGTTCAATCATCACGAGCGATCGCAATGGTCTTGTTATTGCCGCACTTTCTGTGACAGATATGGATAGTGTTGTGATTATGTCTTCTTCCGGTCAGACAGTGCGCATCTCGATGAAAGATGTGCGTGTTATGGGACGTTCGACGCAAGGTGTAAGACTTGTTACTTTGCGAGAAGGAGATACTGTTATTGCTGTGCAGAAAATTGGGGCTGTGGTCGAAACAGCGACCAATAGTGAACCATGAGCGTGCGACGCGGACTTTTTGTCACATTTGAAGGGGGCGAGGGAGCTGGCAAGACAACTCTTGTAAAAGCGATTTCTCGCCATCTCGAACAGAGGGGTCTCCCGGTTTTACTTACCCGTGCACCAGGAGGGACCCCATTAGGTCATACGATCCGAGATCTTCTTTTGCATGGCCAGGATCTCGAGATTACCCCGCAAGCAGAACTCTACCTCTTTCTTGCAGATCGAGCCCAACACGTCATTAAGATGATTTTGCCTGCATTAGAAGAAGGACAGATTGTCCTCTGTGATCGGTTCAACGACTCAACTATTGCCTACCAAGGGTGTGGAAGAGGCCTTTCCGAGGAGAGCGTAGCTGCTGCATGTTTGGCAGCATGCCAGGGATTGCAACCTGACTGTACCTTTTATCTTGATCTACCCTGTAAGATGGGGATGGAGCGAGTGAAGAAAGAGCGCAGTGGTGACCGGATCGAGGAAGAAGGTTTATCGTTTCATGAAAAAATTCGTGAAGCTTTTCTACGGATTGCTAATGGTAATCCTCAACGTGTTATAGTTTTGGATGCCTCACGTCCTGCTGAATACGTCGAACAACAAGCCCTGGAGAAGCTCGATGCTCTTCTCGCAGCTCATCGGTAACGATTCAATTAAAGATCAGCTGAGGCGGATGATGGAAGCCCATACTCTGCCCCCCGTATTACTTTTTCATGGCCCCCTTAGCACACCCAAATATCAGTTTGCTGAGGAATTAGCCTTTCATCTTTTAGGTGCTTCCGGGTCTAAAAATGCAGGGGAGTCACATCCTGATCTTCATCAGTTAATTCCTGACAAAAATGGCCTGCATAGCATTACTTCGATCCGCGAGTTCATCGCAGAGACGATGCTGCCTCCTTTTACAGCCAAAGCGAAAGTTTTTATTATCCACCATGCAGAGAAAATGCTGGCTACCAGCAGTAATGCTCTTCTTAAAACTTTAGAAGAACCTCCTTCTGCAACTTGGATTATCCTTTTAGTTAGCGATATAAGTGCGATTTTGCCCACCATTCTCTCGCGTTGTTGTGTAATGGCTTTTCGCCAAAAGGCCTCTCTCCTCCAAGATCATGACCCCAAAACTGACCCTCTTTTGGAAATACTTAGCTCAAGTTTATTCGGTGAGGAAAAAAGTCCATGGTTCCCACTTTTTCAGCGACTCGAGGAGAGCTTAAAGGAAATAGAAAAAGATGAATCTGCTCCTTTAGAGGGTAAAGGCCAAGCCTTTCTGTCTACTCTTATGTATTGGATGCGGGATCTTTGCCTTCTACAGTCAGGTGGCGATCCTGCCCATATTTTCTATCAAGCGCACATGGAGGTTCTTCAACGTCAGGCGCAAACCTCGAAACCTCTCTCCTTTCCTAAAGTCTATGCCTTGCTAGATAAAGCCCAAGCGCGACTTGCTTCCAATATGAGGCTCTCTGTTGTATTAGAAGAATGCTTATTGAAGATCCAACTTCTATGAGTCTGTTCTCATAAACGTCCTGATGGAGTGTGGATTAGAGCGCAATCTGTGGCCCAAAAAGATTTACCTCGTCGATAGATAAACGACAACACGAGATGATGGTAAATGAGAATGTCGATAATGACGAATTCTTCGTTTTTTCTTTCTTAGATGAGAATGTGAAGGTGCATTTTCGTAGTAAGTAACATGGGAATGGACATAAGAACGGGAATGACCCCCTTCTTTTACTATTAAAACCCGCGGAGGGGGCGAACAAACTTCACATGCAGAGTGAGGCTGGGAAGTCACGATCATTGAATGGATCATAAAAGCGGAAAGAATTTTCAACATTTTTTCTCTCTTATCTTTGATTATTTATAAATAATAACAAAAACTAATAAAAACAGAACTTTTAAAAAATATTGATATCAATATTTGTATCAAAATTAGTTTTTTTTTCGGATTGGATGGCCTGGGATTATCCCTAGAAGCCTTCGCCTTTTGGCGAGGGAGCAGTCATTAATGTGCTTTATGAAACAGTAGAAGCTGAAAAAATAGCTTGCTTAAGTCTAAATAACGAGTAGATTTCCCTTAAAATACCTAAAAGGATTAGTAAAAAATTTTTAATCACTAGTAATACGGCCAAAATTCGTAATAATAATAAAATAAATTTTTTAAATTAATATTAATGAAATTTCTTCAAAAGAATTTCCAATAATAATATAAAAATAATTACTGCTACAATATTTGTAATGCTATGAACATTTTCTCTCAAATAAATATTGTAAACTTCTTTTATATTTAATTGTGATATATTGAATGTAATAGGAAGTTTAATTTATAATTAATTTTATAGTTGTGGCGACGTTTAATCCAGTTTCACGCATTTCTATTCCCTCTCTGATCGCAGAATATGGGGATGAAGGGGTGGCAGATTTTCCTCACTATGTGGCTAAAGGCTGGGAGGAAACCCGGAGGTATGAATCTGCTGATCGACTTATAGACCGACTTTTAAATGAAAAAGTCATTGATTTCCCCCTTGTATCCTTTTCGAATCAAAAATTCTCTTTACCCAAAACCGTTCAGTTATTCACTGAGCATATTCGTCCTTTATTGCGCGATATAGCCTCAACTTCTGGTAAGAAAGACCCTGCAGATAGAGAATTTCTTGTTAATTTGATGGATCGCATACAGCAAGCCAAGCGCTTTATCTCTATAATTCCTCTTCACTCTGCTACATCAGATTGGAAAACAGGTGCATTTGAAGCCTATCGAGGGCTTCCTCGCTCAGAATATTATGCAGTACCAGATGCGCCTACATCAGAAGAGGTCGCATTCGTTAAATCCAAGATCGACTCTTTTGGTGTTTTGCTAGTGGTTGACGATAAACATCTAGAAATCTTGGAAGATAAACGAACAGGCGAATGGCATATAGGCACTACTTCTTTATACAGACACCTTCAACACGAACTGATTCATATTGATTTGTATATGGATGCGGTATTTCAAGAGAGAGTAGCAAAAGAAACAGAAGACTCGAAAAATTATAGATTCACAAATTTATCGGAAACGGAAACAATTTTTAAAGAAAATGCATTTGCGAGTCTTAGGGGCGAAATGTCTCGGGTTGGCCATAGAAGTATTTGTTCTCAATCCTTTTATAAAACAAGGAATCTTGTAGAGAAGTTATTAGATGCTCTCCAATATGGGCTTGATGGTTCAGTAAGAAAACTTCTAAAAAATAACGATTGTTTTCCTTCTGTTTCAGACCCTTATCTTAATGAGATTCTTGAGCAGTGCGGCCAAGCTTATTGTGAGATATCTTTTGAAAAAGCAACGATCAAGTCTTCTGTAGATTTAGCTTTTTTTGAGGAAATCATTACCCACAAAAATAAAGCCCTTTTATTACTGATCCATTATTTGATGGGCAAAAAAAGATTTGATGCTGCCAGGCGTATTTTATTAGCTTCTCTCCATTGTGAGCATAGTTTGTTGGATGAGGGTATTCGTAGTTTTCTCGAGAGGAATTTCAAGATCGTAACCGATTATAAATTAGCGGAACTAGACGAGAACCCCGTAATTGAGGGCCCGTTCGATAGTTAAAAAAAATTATAAAAAAAAAGCCATGCAACGCGATATAACTAGCGCCATCTACTTGTTCTGCAACCCGGAAATATATGGCAGCTACAATATCCAAGTCTACGCTTACGCGAACTACTCCCGTTCAGATTATTGCCGAATATTGTAAGGGAGATGGACCTAATGCCATTCAACTATCCAAAATATGGAACCTAAATGCGAGGCGCCTTTCAAACTCGGAATTTGTGGATTGGCTTTTGAATGAAAAGATTATCGATTTTTGCCGTAGGTCCTTTTCTGGTTACAGCTATTCGTTGGCAAGAACGGTAGCTGAATTCACTAGGTATATACGCCCTTTACTCGAAGATATGGCCTCAATGCCTGATGAAAGAGACTTTCTCCTAAATTTAGTGAATCGTGTACGTGAGGTAGGACATTTTCTTACTTTTACCCCTCAATTTTCTGGAAAAACCAAGTGGAGTAGTTGTGCATTTCAAGGCATTCAAGGAGTTCCTCTAGCTGATTTATATAATAATCGAGTCCTCTCCCCAGAAAAAATCGCTTTAATACGATCTAAAATTGACTCGTATGGTGTCATCCTTGTTATGGACGAAAAAATAGTAACCATCATGGAAGATACTGAGAAGAGGTTATGGTATGCAGAAATTCTCCCCTTAAGAAGGATTCTCTTACATGAACTCGTTCATGTTCAGCAGTTTCTTGATCCGCAATTTCAGAGGCGGGTAGCTAAGGAATCGGAAATTTCTCAAACTTACCGCTACACAGATTTATTAGAAGAACACGCTATTTCGGTGGAGAACAAATTGGCTCCCCTTCGAAAAGAGAAAGAGCGTGTGAGCCATTTGTCTATAAATTCTGAAGGCTTTTTCAGTAGACAATCTACCGACCAATTATTCAATACAGTCTTATATGGGCTCAATGGAACCTTAGATGAACTTTTAGAGGATCCTCAGTGTGTTCCAGGCCTCTCCGATCCTCGACTTCCTATTTTTCTTGAAGTATTTGGGAAAACATTTTGTCATGTAATTCCTGCTAAGAAGAGAATGAAAACGCGCATTGATTTAGAATACTACGAAAAAATTATAAAACAAAAAAAAGACACTCTTTTGAGGCTCATTCATTACTTGCTCAATAGAGAAAGATTTGATAACGCAGCCCTTGTTTTAGGTGCTGCTATTAAGGAGTCGGGGGGAGCCCAAGAGGTGCTTCCATTTCTTAAGCATTACATGCAACTTGTGATCGCTAATAAGATAGCCTATTTAGAAGAGGATAATGAAAAAATTTTGAGTTTGTTCGCAGTAAAGTTATTTTAAAATAGTTTCTGAGAATGGATTCATTTTAATTGAGAATATTTATGGCAGCAACACTTTCCCTATGCAATGGTAGTCGTAGCGTTTCTCCAATTACGATTGTTAGCGAATACATCGGTGAGGATGGACTGAATGAAGAACAATTGTCCAGGATATGGAATCAAAACGTCGAACGGTTTTCCGCATCTGAATTTGTGGATTGGCTCCTAAACGAAAAAATTATTAATTTCCCCAAAAGCGTGTTGGAGAAAAATGGGATTCCACTTTTCACGAAGCATATATACCCACTTTTGCTCGATATAGCATCTGTAGACGCTGAAAGAGCATTTATCCATAAATTAGCCAATCGAGTTCAAGAAGCGGGCCATTTTATTGCTATAATTCCTAAATTCACTAGTGCAGCACGTTCTCAATCTCGTATGTATCAATTACGTTTCGAAGAGAGGATGGGTCACATTATAGAGATAGTACTTGATAGCAAAAATATTCATCGTATGCAGGACAGCTCTAAAACGTGGTATTTAAAAAGCACTTCATTTCATACGCAGCTTCTCCATGAATTGATTCATGTCAACCACAGCTTAAGTCCTGGTTTCAAGTATAAAGTAGGCAAAGATCGCAGTTACAGATTCGATGACCGTGAGGAAGAGGAAACGATCAAAAAAGAAAATGCATTTGCTCGTGGTCGAAGGGAAATGGAGCGTGTAAGCCATAAGTCATTGGATTCTGAGGAGGCCTTTCTTAAAAGAACGAACATGCAGCTCTTACATGATGCAATGGCTCTAGGGGCAGAGGGTACAGTAAAATGGCTTTTGCAAAATAGCGCGCAAGCCCTAGTCATAGATAGCCCCGAACGGCTTCAATTCACAGAGAATACCTTAAAAGAATGTGCATTAGCCTATTGTAAGGTTTATCCACCCAAAGAAGCGATGCAGACGCCGACGGATATCTCTTTTTATGAGGATATTCTTGCTCATAAAAATAAGGCTTTGGAATTTCTTACAGATCATCTCTTAGCCGAACAACAAACAGTAAAAGCAGAATTTCTTCTTCAGTCGTTAACTAAACTGGCCCCTGAAAAAGGTCGCGAAGATGCTCTGAATGCTATTTCAAAAATAGCAGACTCTGTAAAAAAATATTCCGTTGCAACAGTGGATGAGGATGTGCAGATCTGATCGTCTAGATAGTCTATCCTTCGCTCATAGCTTTCTTTTTTTTGTAAAAGAGGGTTAGGATATCTTCAATCTGTAAAAGCCAACATAAAGAGATAAATAAAAGGATAAAAGCAGCTGCAGGGAATAGGAAATCGCGTAGTTGAGAGAGTAAATCGCGATGATATGAATTCGGAGTTAACCAGAAGGCGGCAACCGCCGGGATTAGAGAAGCAACAAAGAGTTTGAAAACCTGTGTGCGTTGCCGGTTCCAAAAGCCAATGTCTCCGTAACGTCTTCGATACAAAATCATTAAGACGACTGCTTGAAATGCAGCAGCTAAGCTTGTTGTAACGGCGATGCTAAGCGTGCCGGCATGAAAAAGAAGAATAAGGCAGGCATTACAGGCTGTGCTAAAAACCATCGAGGCTAAGGAAACAACCGTCGGCGTTAAAAAATCTCTTCTCACAAAGAAGGCTTGGCTAAATAGAAGCGCATAGGTAGCAGGGAGTAAACCCAGTCCATAGGCCGATAGGCAGAAGCTTGTTTCCAATGTGGAATGACTAGTAAAACTCCCACGGCCAAAGAGAAGATTTATCGAGGCTGTTCCTAAAGCAAAAATGCCTAAGGTAGAAGGTAACATGAGAGAAGTGGACCGCAATATTCCAAAACGCAAAAGCTCGCGTCCCTTTTCTTCCTCACCTCCTTGTATCGCACGCGCTAAGGAAGGAAATACAGCAGAAGCTATAGCAATACCAAAGAGTGAAAGAGGGAATTGCTGAAGACGAATGGCATAGGATAAATAAGCAGGACCTTCGAGATCTGTATACCGTGCAAATAGCATATCGATGAAGCTATTAATTTGCGTAGCACTAACAGCCAAAATGCTAAGACTGATCGCTTTCAACATAATCTGGATTTCATTCGAAAAGAGCTTAGCTTTTATCCATTGTTTTAAAAATAGCGAACCTCTTAAAGCTTGTAGGGTATGAGGAAGCAATAAGAGCCATTGGATCAAGAAGGCTACACCCAAAGTCAAGGCGAGATAGGTGGTAATAACGGAGGTGGGGGCGTGGCGGTGCCATATAAGAGTTCCGATCCAGGCGATATTAAAGGCTGCAGGAGCAATACCCGTTAGAAGAAATTGTCCATGGCATTGCAAAAAGCCGCTTTGCAAGGCAAAAAAACAGATAAAAAAAAGCCCTGGCAACATCAGCATAATAAGGCGAATGATTTCGTTGCTTGCAGAAGAAAAAACATGAAATCGGAGAGCTAAAGCTAAAAAAAATTCTCCAAGACCTATAAGGACGAGAAGGGTGCTTGCTAAGGTGACGAATAAGTCACGAAAAAAGAAAGCTGCTTTTTCTGTAGACTCATGACGAAGAGCTTCGTAATGCGGAATAAAGCCATTGACAAGTGCACCTTCACCCAAAATACGACGTAAGAGATAAGCGAAGCGAAAGGCAACGAGAAAGGCCGCTGCCGCCGCGCTAGTTCCTAACGTATAGGCCATAGAGATTTCTCGCACCAAGCCTGAGATACGGCTAAAGAAAGTCCCGACTGCAAAATGAAGCGCAGATTTGCCTACAGTTTTTGCTGTCATCTTCACCCTTTAGATAAAAGTAAATGCGGGGGAATGCTAATTTCTTATCGCAGAGATCTTACCTGACCATCCTAACTTAGTGCGGAGAGTCGAGAAATAATCGCGGCGATAAAGATTGACAAGGCGGAAATTTTGGGGATGACGCTTAATATGATAGATCTCGCCTGTTTTCAATTCGCAACTATCTAGTCCATCGGCTCGTATTTCAACCGGTCCATATTGGCTTAAATATTGGATTTGTATTTCTTGAGTCGCTGTTAAAACAAGAGGACGATTAGAAATTGTGTGCGGGCAAATAGGCGTAAGCACAAGAGCTTCTAAATTGGGGCTGATAATAGGACCGCCAGCTGCCAGCGAATAAGCTGTTGAACCATTGGGTGTTGAGATAATTAAGCCATCCGCCGTGAATGTATTTACGTAGAGTCCATTGATGTGAATGGCAATTTCGATCAAGCTGGGATTTTGATTGCGGTGGATAACGAATTCATTAACTGCGAAAGATTTTTGACCCTGTTGATTGACACCTTCTAACGTTAACCGTTCTTCAATGGTGTAGGCTCCATTGATGAGATCTTGCAGACTGGGATAGATGTCCGGTACAGGAACATCGGCCATAAAACCAAGATGTCCCAGGTTGATGCCTAAGATTGCGGCCTTACAATCGCGATATTTATGTACAAGTTGGAGTATAGAGCCATCGCCACCTAAAGAGATCATAAATTCAATATCAGCGAGTGACACATCCGATATGGGCTTTGCTCCAATTGCTTTCGCTTCCTCATCCTCAGCAACAACAGTAATGTTTTGGCCTTGTAAAAACTCTCGAATACTAATTGCCAAAGTGCGAGCTTGTGCTTTTTGCGTATGCGGAAAAAGTCCGATAATCATGAAAGCTGTCCTGCTTCATTCTCTTCGTAAATATTCTTAGGGGAAAACTCTTTCAAAAGACGCTTAGCAATGGATTCTGCATCAAGTCCTAGCTGCTGCATAAGCTCCTTGTGGCTCCCTTGTTCTACATATGTATCAGGAATGCCAAAATTGATCACCTGTAAGTGATTCAATCCATTACTCATTAGGAAGGAATTGATAATCATTCCCAAGCCGCCTTGTAATGAATGCTCTTCCATTGTGACAACAACTTTGTGATCGCTAAGGACCCGATAGAGAAGCTCGCTATCCAAGGGTTTAACAAAGATAGGATCGATAATGGTGGGAGAAAGTCCATTTTCTTGTAAAATTTCGCGCACGCGCATAGCGACCTGATTCATAGATCCAAGTGCGATAATAGCAATTTCTTTGCCTTCAGCAACAATTTCTGCAGTTCCTAACTCTCGTTTTTGCAAATTTTCGGTAGAGTCATCTGTTGCCATATTGGGGTAGCGAATAGCTGTCGGTCGTCCCCAAGAAAACGCGCTCTCCAGAAGCTCACGAAGAATTTGTCCATTACGAGGCTGACAAATGACCATATTCGGCATAGCGTTGAGGAAGGCGATGTCATAAATTCCATGATGCGTGCTGCCATCTGGGCCAGAAATACCGGCTCTATCCACAGCAAAAACTACAGGAAGTTCCTGTAAACAGACATCTTGAAATAGATTATCAAAGGCACGTTGCAAGAAAGTCGCGTACACTGAGGAGACGACTTTCATTTTTTTACCGTAGGCAATACCGCCACAGAATGTAACAGAATGGCTTTCTGCAATGCCAACATCGAGACATCTTTCAGGAAACTTCTCCATAAAGGCTTCCAAGCAGGATCCCGCTGGCATAGCAGGTGTAACAGCTACTAGGCTAGGATCTTTTTCGGCTATTTTTAAAATATGGTTGCCGAATATCTGCGGAAAAGTAGGTTGGGGAGCTGCAGTAGAAAGAAATTTTTCTGTGATTTTATCAAAAGGCTTGCACCCGTGCCAGGAGATGGGATTTTGCGTAGCGGTTTCCATCCCTTTTCCTTTTACCGTCAATACATGGAGAAGAGTGGGTTGCGTACTAAAGTGGCGTAAATCTTGTAAGGTAGAAATGAGTTTCCCAATGTCATGTCCATCGATCGGTCCTACGTAAGAGAGGCCAAATTGTTCAAAAAATGGCGCAGTCGTACTGACTAGGTTTTTGATGGATTCTTTAATTTTTAGTCCCTGTTTAGCGACTGTAGGCCCAATTCTGGCGAGCATGGACTCGATTTCGTGATATACATGATTCGCTGTAGGATTGTTGAGAAGCCGACTAAGGATTTTTGTCATAGCCCCGACATTGCGAGAAATCGACATATTATTGTCATTTAAAACGACAATAAAGCGCTGGAGATCTTTGGGGATATTGTTTAGGGCTTCTAGTGTGACTCCACAGGTGAGGCTTGCATCACCCAGAATAGGAAGAATGTAATCACCGCGTTTCGTAAGGTCGCGGTTTTTAGCCACCCCTAAAGCTAAAGAAAGAGCGGTTCCAGCATGGCCGGCGTAGAAGTGGTCATGAATGGATTCTTTGGGATTGGCAAAACCACAAAGCCCTTTATATTGACGTATTTTCGGAAAGAGATCTTGACGACCCGTGAGTAATTTATGGGGGTAGCTCTGGTGGCTAACGTCAAAAATCAATTTATCATCGGGAGAATCAAAAACATAGTGGAGGGCTAAAGTCAATTCGACGATTCCCAGATTGGAAGCTAGATGGCCTCCATTAATCGCAAGTACATCGATAATCGTTTGACGAATCTCTTGAGCGATTTCCGGAAGATCTTCAATGGGCAGTTTCTTGAGATCGTGAGGCGAGAGGATCTGTTTTAGTCTATTCATCGCAGAATATTAGCCTGTTGTTGCATGAAGGGTTGCCGCATGGGTTGTCCTTGTTCATCTAAAGAGAGGTCACCTTGCCGATTTTTCATAAGAACTTCGACTTTTTTTTCAGCATTATTTAACCGCTCATTACAGGATCGTATTAGCTTATCCGCCTCTTCATATAAATGCAGAGCTTCTTCAAGAGGAACTTTTCCCGAGTTCATTCTTTCGAGAATTTGCTCGAGTCGTGCGTAGGCCTGTTCAAAAGAGTGTTCCGACATAGAAGCTTTCCTCCTTAAAATATACTCGATTGCAATTTACTTTTAATACACCCTCTTAGGAATCCGAAGAAAATATACCTTTTATTGCTATTACACCCAATAGCTGGATTGAAATACTTGTAAAAGGATAAAAAATCGGACGAAAACTTGATGAAAAAATCTCCTTAACAGTTCTGGAATCAACAGAACTTACCAAGTACAGATTCTTTTATTGATCGGCTGTAACTTGAAGCTTTACCTGGCCATCGTGAAAAAGGGCTCGTAATCGTTCTCCTGGGTTTACGTCTTGAGAAGATACAAGCACAGATTGACCATTTTCCCGTAAAAGAATGGAATATCCCTTTGTCAAAAGATTCTTAGGATCGATAGCCTTCAAATGTTGAGCTAATTGGTATAATTGTTCCTTCCTCCTCTTGAGAGTAGAAGGAAACCCGGCATCAAGAGATTTTTCCATGAGACGTAAACGGTGGGTAAGCGCATGAATTTGGCTAGTAGGCTGCAAGGCGTGAATAGTTTTTTTTGCAGTCTCAAGAGCATGTCTTTTCTCCACCAATAATCGACCTATAGAAATTGTGACAGATGAACGTATTTCATCCACTGACTGAAGAAATGTTCCTAGAAGGGCATAGGCAGAAGTGAAAATAGGTTGCCGTGATAATCCATTGAGATGCGAGCGATGCTGGGCCAATAAAAGGCGTAGCGTAGTTTGAAGGGCTTTTTGACAATCCGCGAGAAATTGCGTTTGCGAGGCTTTCTCTTGTAGCACAATTTCGGCTGCAGCAGAAGGGGTTGGGGCGCGTTTGTCGGCGACAAGATCAGAAAGACAGGTATCTGTTTCATGGCCAATAGCGGTGACTATGGGAATGTCAGAGTGATAAATAGCATCAATAACGGGATCTTCATTGAAGGCCCAGAGATCCTCTAGGCTTCCACCACCTCTACCAACAATGATGACATCTGCTAACTGATGCCGGTTGAATTCTTGGATAGCGGTCGAGATTTCTAAAGCGGCTCCCTCTCCTTGTACTTTAACAGGATAAAGAACCAGGTGAAAGCTAGCGAACCGCCGGCTTAAAACATGTAAAATATCTTGAATAACTGCCCCAGTTGGGCTTGTAATCACTCCAATTGTCTTGGGATATTTCGGAAGGGGCTTCTTCCTTTCAACTGCAAGCCATCCTCTTTCATCAAGTTTTTTCTTCATTTCATGCAGATAGAGAAGAAGTTCTCCAACACCCGCAAATTCAATTTCGCGAACAATGATTTGATAATTTCCTCGAGGGGCATACACATTCAACCCCCCTTTTACAATCACCTGATCGCCATTTTTTAAAGGGCGACGCAAATTTTTGCTATTGCCTCGAAAAAAAGCTGCAGAGATTTGTGCGTCTTGGTCCTTAAGAGTAAAATAGATATGACCTGAGGATTGTTCCTTCAAATTGGTGATCTCACCGCTCACTTTCAATTCTGTAAAGCGGCTTTCAAGATGTTGCTTGATAACCTGCGTGAGTTGCGTGACGGTAAGAATAGACATATTTTTTTACAAAACCCCCAGTATGGTCTCTTAAAGATAAGAAGCCTTAAGTTTAGACGCTCTTAGGTTATTTCCTCTGGAGAATTATTTTGAACGCTTTTCGATTCAAATTGCGAAGTTAATAGCAATTTTCGTATATTTACTCACCTATTTTGAAGCGAAAAGACTCAAAGAGTCCTGAAATTGATAGGGCTCTATTCTTTACTTAACTTTGCTAATTTGAGTAGAATAGGTGCGTATTGTCAAAGAGGGTGTCTAAAAATGAGGATTCCTCGTTTTTTGTTTCAAAACAAAATTTAATTGGATCCTATTTTAGCCGATGAAAAGACGGATTTTTGCCGCCAATTGGAAGATGAATAAAACTATCGAGGAAACCAAGCAGTTTCTCGAAGAGTTCTCTCGTCTGTTGCCCCTTAGTGATGCTGAAATTTGGATTGCACCGCCTTATACTGCTATTGCGTCGGCAGCTCACTGTATTCGCGAAAAAAATCTTAAGATTCTTCTGGGCGCACAAAATGTAGCTGAAGAGCCGCATGGAGCCTTTACAGGTGAGGTGTCAGCTGCGATGGTTAAAGACGCAGGAGCCCATTTCTGCATTATTGGTCATTCCGAACGAAGAACGATTTATCAAGAGAATAACGCGATGATCAAGGCAAAGATAGACCAAGCTTTGGCTCAGGGGCTACAGCCTCTTCTGTGTGTAGGAGAATCAAAGCAGGAACGTGAGCAGGGAAGGGTCGAAGAGGTCTTAAAGACACAGCTTACGGCCGCTCTTAAAGGACTAACGGAAAAAGACACGGCTCATCTCTCTATTGCTTACGAGCCGATTTGGGCGATTGGTACGGGACAGGCCGCCACCCCAGAACTTGCGCAAGAAGCTCATTCTATTTTACGTGTTTTTCTATCGGATCGGTGGGGGAGTGAAGCCGCTCAAAAAATTCCGCTTCTTTATGGCGGTTCAGTAACATCTGACAATGTAGGTTCATTGCTTCAGAAGTCGGATATTAATGGGGCTCTTATTGGAAAAGCTTCGCTTCAGCCACAGCAATTTGCTCAACTTATTACTTGCGGGAAGTCATCATGATGGTCATGTTTTATATCGCACTTGCCTTCTTTATGCTTATTTGCATGGTTACGTGCCTTATCGTCTTGGTTCAAGAGAGCAAGAGCATGGGCCTTGGCGCTTCTTTTGGAGGAGATCCAGGAGAATCCCTATTTGGTACTTCAACGGCTGCGGTTTTAAAAAAGATTACCGCTTGGTTGGCTGTTATTTTTGTCCTTAGCTGTGTGCTATTGTCGTTATGGTCAGGAGCGCTTGGACGGGGGAAAAGCATCATCGAATTGCCATCGATTGAACAAGTGCGCTAGTTTGTATGAAGTTATCGATTGTTTATTACGGCGATCCTATTTTGCGCAAAAAAACGCCTCTTCTTGAAGAAGTAAATGACGAGTTGGCTCTATTGGCCCAAAATATGGTCGAGACAATGGATGCCAATAATGGGATTGGTCTTGCTGCTCCCCAAATTGGTAAGTCACTACGGATGTTCGTCCTGCGAAATTACATAACTAGGGAAGATGGACGTATTGAATTGACCGAACCCCAAGTATTCATCAATCCGAAAATTACCGTTTTAGATGATAGAGTACAGGAGGAAGACGAGAGTTGCATATCGATCCCTCGTTTAGCGGGGAGCGTTACTCGCCCCTACCATATTCGCGTAGAAGCTATGGGTCTCGATGGACAACCCTTTACTGAAGAAGTTGAAGGGTATAAAGCTCGCGTAATCATGCATGAAAATGACCACCTCAATGGCGTTCTTTTTATTGATCGTCTTTCCGAGCGCGAAAGAAAAAAACTAGAACCCCATCTCAAAGCCCTCAAAAAAAAGCACGGGAAGTAATTCCCTCCAGAATACACCCTCCTTAGCCCTAGGCTTTTTTAACTTGCGCCCAGATTAGGGGACAATCAGAGGGTTTAAAGCTTTGAACATTTTTAGTCATTTTTGTTACGTATGTAGTCATGGTTGACGATCGCATTATTGAAGATTTTCTCACCTTTTTAGCAGCAGAAAAAGGATATAAAAAGGCTACTTTAGAAGCATATGCGAGTGATATTAAAGGTTTTCTTCGTGTCGGTAAGAATTTAGACCGCCCGAGTATCCTCTGCTATCTTGAGTATATGCGAGCTCAAGGAGCTGCTGGTAGCAGCCTAGCCAGGGGAATCGCATGCCTGAAGACCTTTTTTCGCTTTCTCAAGCGTGAAGAAATAATCCAAGAAGACCTAACCCTTTTTCTCGATACTCCAACGATTTGGCAGAAAATTCCCGATGTCTTGAGTCAAGAAGAGGCGGTACAATTTTTAAACATTCTCAATTATGATGAAATCGCAGGTGCACGTGATCGTGCAGTTTTTTATTTGCTCTATGCTTGCGGTCTACGTGTTTCAGAATTATGCGCACTCAATGTGCAAGATCTAGATGATGCTTGGGTTCGGGTCAAAGGTAAAGGCGGCAAAGAGCGTCTTATTCCCATTAGTAAATGTGCAGTAGATGCAATCGATCACTATTTCCATTTTCGAAAATCGGGTGCGAATGATGCGAAATGTAATCCCTTATTTTTAGGGCCTAGAGGCCTGAGGATTACACGAGCCTTTGTTTGGGGATGTGTAAAGCAGCGCGCCCTAAAGTGTGGCATTACGAAGAATATATCTCCTCATACTTTGCGCCATACATTTGCCACCCATCTATTAGAAGGGGGCGCCGACATTAGAGTTATTCAAGAGCTTTTGGGGCATGCGAGTATAGCCACCACAGACCGCTACACGCACATCTCAGATTCTCACTTACAGAATGCTTTCGAACAGTTTCATCCACGTCCCTAAATTTGATTTAGGTCTTTTTTCTTCGAAAAATATTTTTCGCGTAGTTGTTCAATCTCGATGAAAATGACGGGCGTGAAATACAGCGTCAAAATCTGCGAAAAAATTAGACCGCCGATGATGACAATCCCCAAAGGACGTCGGCTTAAGGCCGTTAGTCCACCGATACCCAATGCAATCGGAACAGCCCCCATCATCGCGGCAACAGTTGTCATAAGAATGGGCCGTAAACGGACCACGCACGCTTCTATAATCGCTGTTCGAAAATCTTTATTCTCCTTATCAATTTTATCATTTGCGAAGTCGATCATAATGATACCGTTTTTCATCACGATGCCCAGTAACATGATGAGCCCCACAAAGGCATAGAGGGAGAGAGGGATATTCAGAATGAGAAGAGTTAGGAGGCCTCCAAGAGCGGCAGGAGGTAAGGTGGACATGACCGTTATAGGGTGGACAAAGTTCTCATAGAGTATCCCCAAGATGACATAGACGACGAAAATGGTAACAATTAGAAGGATGTTCAAGTTAGCGAAAGATTGCTTAAAGACATCTGCAGTTCCAAGAACTTTACCCTCAACACCCGCTGGAAGGGTCTCCTTAGCTACTCTTTGGATATCTGCAACTGCGGTACCGAGAGGTACACCAGGCTTCAAATCGAAAGATATAGTAACAGCAGGAAGAGTATTGAGGTGGTTAACGGACATAGGGCCCACAGTTTGCTGGGCTTTGACAAGAGTGTAGAGCGGAACCAGGTGATCGCTATCCGACCGTACGTAAATTTGACGGAGAGAACCTGGATCTTTGTAAAATTCGGGCACGGTTTCTGTTACGACGTAGTATTGACTATTGTGAGTGTTGATAGGCGAGAGTTGAGGATTAGCATACGCAAGTTGTAGGGCGTTTTCTATAGCTCCAGCACTGACTCCTAAAAGAGAGGCTCGATCTCTTCGAATCTTCATTTTATATTGGGGCTGGCTAAGGTGTAGGTCACTATTTACAGAAGTAATGGTATCACTGCTAAGCAACTTAAATCGTAATGCTTCTGCGGCTGTGTACAGGGCTTTTTCATCGAGGGCTTTTACGGAGTATTGGTAAGTTGCTTGGGAAGAGCCCGTCCCCACTTCCAGATCGATAAGTGGAAGAGATTTAAAAAAGACACGAAGACCCGGTATTTGGGATGTCGATTGACGAAGCTCATCGATCACTTGGGGAAGAGGCTTTCTCTCCTTAAAGGGTTTAAGTTTAAGAAACATGACGCCTTGGCTATCTTGTGGTACCCCATTTATAGAGACGATAGATTCAATCGAGGGGTGTTGGGCGACGGTATCGGTCAACTTTTTTTGATAGTTTTGCATGAGAAAAGGTGACGTGCCGTCGGCGGCTTCGCTGAAGACTTCAACAGAGCCAAGATCGTCAGGCGGCAGAAAGTCTTTAGGAAGAACAATGAGAAGGAAGACGCTGGCGATAAGGCTTAGAAGGCCACAGCTGAGAATGATCCCGGGATAACGCAATGTCCACTCTAGCGAAGGCTTATAGATAGAAAGTAGTCGTTGATTGATGTTGTCCGATAGTTTCTCTGCCCAGCTTTTATTAGTTGGGTGTTTAGCGCGAACAAAACGGCTTGAGAGAGCGGGTGTAAGAGAAAGGGAAATAAAACCGGAGATGAGGACCGCAACAATAATCGTAATAGCGAATTCTTGAAAGATCTTCCCTAATAACCCACCCATAAAAAGGAGCGGAATAAAGGCCGCAACCAAGCACATTGTCATCGAAACAATGGTAAACCCAATTTCACGAGAACCATCGAGAGCGGCTTGAAAGGGTGTTTTACCCATTTCCACATGGCGCGTGATGTTTTCTAATACGACGATCGCATCGTCTATCAGATAACCAATAGAAAGGGTAATGCCCAGTAATGAGAGGATATCGATGCTAAAGCCCAAGAGGGACATAACAGCAAAGGTGCCGATGATCGTTATTGGAAGAGCGCAACTAGGGATTGTTGTCGAAATCCATTCACCTAGATAGAAAAAAATCACAGCCACAACAAGCACAAAAGCTACGAGTAAGCTGAACTCTACATCGTCAACTGCTTCTTCAATGTACACCCCTCTGTCAAACACTCGCTTAACTTCTAATGAAGAAGGAGCTTCTTCAATGAGTTGAGGCAATAGCGCATTGACTTTCTCGATGATATTTAAGCTATTCGTGCCGCCTTGTTTTTGGATAGCCAGAACAACACAGGGTTGGTTGATATCTTTTTCGATGTAATGAAGGAGTGTTTTATCTTCGAGAATACTATCCATCGCGTAACCGACATCGGAAAGGCGCGTGATCGTTCCATCCTTACTTCGTAGGATAAGAGGGTTATAGGCCTCCGCATTGAGGAGTTGGCCATCTGCGCTTAGGGTGTAAGATGAAGCAGGCCCATTGAGTGTGCCAATAGGGTTATTCACATTTTGGGTTCTAATGACATTACTTACTTCATTGAGGCCAATGTCGCGTGCTACGAGTTTGCGAGGGTCCAGGCGTACACGAACAGCATAAGGAGACCCGTAAGTATGAACTTGGGCCACGCCTTCGATCATATTGAGACGCTGGCCTATGACAATAGTCCCGTAATCATATAAATCCCATTGGGGCATCGTAGGGGAGGTAATAGCGAGATAGAGAATAGGTGTAGAGGAAGGATTAACTTTGGAATAGGTGGGAAGATAGGGAAGGTCGAGAGGAAGAAGGGCTTGTGCTTTGTTGATCGCAGCTTGGACATCCACACAAGCGCTTTCAATGGATTTAGAAAGAGTAAACTGAAGGACAATCGTGCTCGAGCTTATCGTGCTTGTTGAGGCAATTAAATTGACGCCATCAATCGTGGAAAACTGCTTTTCTAGAATCGAGGTTACGTTGCTAGCTACTGTCTCGGGGCTTGCACCTGGATAGCTAGTAGAAACTTCTAAAGTAGGGTAGTCGACGTTCGGAAGATCGCTGACGGGAAGTCGAAGAAAAGAAAAAATCCCAAAAAAAAGAATCGCTGCCATTACGAGGCAAGTCATTACTGGACGTTTAATGAACGGGGCCGAAATGTTCATGGAGGGGTAAGTCCAGGGTTGAAGGTGGAGGTCGTCTGTTCGTCATTGCGGACTACGACATGGGCGCCTTTAAAGAGGTTAAGTTGCCCCTCTACCACAACGGTTTCACCTGCCTTTAAACCTTCTTCGATAACAACAAATTCGTCATTGACTTGTTGTCCACGCTTAACGTAACGAAGATCTGCCGTTCCATCCTCTTTGACAATAAATAGGTAGGGGCCTTTTTGGCTGTTTTGTACAGCTTGTAGAGGAATTAGCACCGCGTTGGGAATGGAATCGAGCAATAGCCGGACGGAAACAAATTGACCCGGCCACAAGGCGCGATCTTCATTAGGTAAAGTCGCACGTAAGAGAATCGATCCTGTATTTTGATCGACCTGGTTATCGATTAACGTGAGCGTTCCATCATGCGAATTTTTCTCATCACCTTCTAGATAGACCCTTGTTTGTAGAGCATGCATGCATTGCACGCGTCGGATTTCTGTCAGGTCATCCTCAGGGGCATAAAATTCAACAGTAATGGGGCTGAGTTGGTTTAGAATCACAATGGGAGTAGTCGTGCTAGCGGGAATGTAATTACCGGCGTCGATCAGGCGCACACCCACTACACCATCAAAGGGTGCTTGCATAGAGGTGAACCCTAGATTGAGCTTGGCGAATTCGATGTCGGCTAAATTTTGCTTAACAAGGGCTTGATCGTTCAATACGGCCGAAACATACTTATCGAAATCGAGTTGGGACACAAAGTCTTCAGGAACAAGCTTAGAATAGCGCTGCATCGTCTCTTCAGAATATTTAAGAGCGACGACTGTTTGCGCTAATGTTGCTTCTGCCTTGGCGAGTGCTGCCCTGTAAGGGCGTTCATCAATGGTCGCAAGAGTATCTCCGGCTTTGACTTCTTGACCCTCTTTGAAACAAATGTCCGTCAGATACCCTTGAACTTGGGGGACAATCTTAACGCTATTGAGAGGAATCACATGGCCGATGTAGTCATAATACCGAGGTGTTGTGCAATCCAAAGCGATAGATGTGCTTACAGAAATTCCTTTAGCAGCAGAGGGAGGCGCAGGGGTCTTACTACAAGCACAGAAACAAGCGCAGGCTAGACTAAGGTAGTATTTCATTGAGAAGACTCCTGAAGAAATGTCCGAGGATCGCGTTGAATAACACCTGCAGCATAGGCCAGAGTGGAAAGAGATGTGTACCAACTCTGTAAAGCCCCTGCTCGTACTGATCGGGCATTCGCTAGAGATGTTTGCGCGGAAATAACCCGTAAAATATCTGTAGTTCCCGAGCGATATTGTGCGAGAGAGACTTTGTATTCTTCTTCGGCAGCATCTAGAAAATCATGCGTATAGCGCATAGCATCACGTGCTACCGAAACACTCGATTTTGCGTTGGTAATATCTTCGATAACTTGGAGCTCCGTCTGATAGAGAGCCGCTTTTGAATATTCACGGCTAGCTTCAGCCTTTCGAATGGTGTTCAAGTTATAGAGACCATTAAAGAGTTGCCAGGTCAATGTAAATGTCAATTCAAAATCGTAATGGTCGGTGATAGTGCCAGGAATACCTGTTCCACGAAAATCGCTGCGTCCCACATTGAAGTTACTGTTAATCGAGGGTAATAACGCTCGCCTTGCAGCTGATAGGATATTGTTTCGAGAACGCAAATCAGCTTCTGCTGCCTGCAAATCAAATCTCTCTTCAAGAGCTAAGCTAATCAACTCGTTAACACTGGCCATGATTTCAAAAAGGCGGGGGTTTTCTGGCATCTTTTCTACTTCAAAGGAAAGATGTGCAGGAAGACCCATATCGGTTAATAGCTGTGAGGAAGCTTCTTGTACTGCTTGGCGTTGTTTAACAAGGAGGGTTTGATTTTGTAGAAGTTGGGATTTTGCTTGTAAGACATCAGAAACATTCCTAACGCCTGTTCGTAAACTGCTAGTGGCCGAATCCAGTGTTTTCTGGGCATCAGCCACATCCTGCTCATAAGATTCTCGGAGTTTGACTTGGTAAAGATAATTATAATAATCAGAGGTGATCGTTTGAATCACCGATTGGACTTCGCGATTGTGAGTAAGATTAGCTTTATAAAGGGCTTCAAGAGCTGCTCGACTCGTAGAGCGTGTCTGTCCAAAATCAAAAACGAGATAACTAAGAGCTAATTGGGGCCCCCAAACACTTAAATAGGTGATGGGAGCTCCTCCCGCTTGGGTAGGACTGGATACAACATTTCCAAAATCATCGACAATAACAATACCGCCTGAGCTCGCGGCTCCTCCTAAGCTTCTCGATCTATCAAATGTATAAGAACCAGTTGCGGCAGGCAGAAGATTTTGTTGGGATTGCCCATAGGTGGCAGCCGCTACTCGTGCAAGTGCCCACGTTTCTTTGGTAGCGTAGTTATTTTTAAGAGCTATATCAATGACTTCTGCAAGAGAGAGAGCTTCCTTTTGATCTGGAAGTGTGGCGGAAATAATGCGCGCCGTCATTTTTTCTGCTTGTTTATGCGATTGATGCGCGACAGGAGCTGGATTCCAAATGCTATTAGGGGAGGGTGGTGCATATTCCCATGGTTTTATAACCGCTAGGTCAACACCACATCCTGAAAAAAGAAGTAAACTTGTCGAAAGAGCGAGAATTTTTTGCACGAATATCTACTGCTCCCTTCGGCACGGTACATGAGCCATGCTTCCTTTTGCGCAGTATAGTTATGGATATTTTTTGGTCAAAATGTATGTGCAATAAAAGAAAATAAAAGGAGAGAAAGGCAATAATTATTATTCCTATTCATTCCGATCAGAAAAATAGTTTGATTCGTTTGATTTATATTTTCCAATTAATTATCATTTTTCTTTAAAAACTTTGTTTTAAAATGAAAGCAATCTTCTCTTTTTTAATCTGTATAATAATGTGTGCGTGTAGTTGTCCCTATGCTTTGGATCCCGTAACATTGCAACATGTAGAGAACGGTAAGACATTTTGGTCTTGGGAAAAGGGACGCATTCATTATATCGAAAAAGGCGAGGGAGAGAATCATGTAGTGCTTCTACATGGATTTGGTGCCAATACCTATACTTGGAAAAATCAGATAGATCTACTCGCGCAAGAAGGCTTTCACGTATGGGCTATCGACTTCTTAGGGTTTGGCTTAAGTGACAAGCCACTCGAACTTGAATACTCGATTGACTTGTATCGTAAGCAAATCGAAGACTTTCTAAAAGCAAAAGGCATTCAAAAAACCCATTTACTAGGTAATTCAATGGGTGGTGCGGTGGCCTTGGCTCTTGCAGAAAATAGCCCAGAAAAAATCTCTTCTATGTGTTTGATCGATCCTCTGGCTTACCCCGTTGTAATGCCTTTCTTCTATTCTGTAGGTAAAACATTGGGCAAATTGATTATTCCTTTTTTTAGTCGTAATCTTGTTCATCAAATCATAAAAAAAATCTTTTACGATTCTCAGAAAATCACGGAAGAGCAAATAGATGCTTATTGGCTCCCCTATCAAATGGAGGGAGGAAGAGAAGTGGTGGTTAATATTTTGGATACCTTCGACCCAGAGCGTTTAGAACAACTTCACCAATCTTACGGCAAAATAAAAATACCCATTTTGTTCGTCTGGGGTGAGCAGGATGAGTTGATTCCTTTGTCTCATCTTATCCATCTTTTAGTGGATTTTACCCATGCAGAAAAGGTGATAATTCCCTTTTGTGGACACGCTCCACAAGAAGAAAAGCCGGACGAGGTCAATCCCGCCCTCATTGAGTTTTTACATAAACATTCTGAAATGCGATAGAAACCCCTTAGACCCCTGATTGAGCGCGGATTAGGCGTAATAGGGGTTTTAAAGGGATTCTAATTTCTTAGTCAAAATTGCATTGAGGATTGAGGGGTCTGCTTTACCACGCGATTTCTTCATGGCTTGTCCCATAAGATAGGTATAGGCCTTGGTTTTTTTTGCTTGAAAATCGGCAATGGATTGTGGATTTTCTTGGAGCACTTCATCCACTATCTTTTCAATCGCACCTGAGTCACTTACAGGCTGATAATCGGGATTCTCTTGTACTATGGCATTAGGCGATTTCCCTGGAGCCAGAACCATTTCATCCGCAACGAGTTTTGCGATCTTGCCTGTGATAGTGCCTTTTTCAATTAAAGAAACAAGTTCGGCTAGATGATTAGGCGGAATTCCACTAGATCCCATGGTTTTGCCACTATCTTTTAATCGGCCAACAAATTCAACGGTCACCCAATTGCAGAGAAGACGAGGATTAGACGTATGAGCTAAAGCTTCTTCGAAATAGTCGCAGAGTGGTTTGTCGTTAAGTAGAAGAGAGGCCGAGTAGGGAGAGATCTGTAGCTCTTCGATATACCGGTGGAAGCGTTGTTTAGGTAATTCAGGTAATGTCTTTTTGATCTCTTCGACAAAAGAAAGAGAGAGTAGTAAGGGAGGGAGGTCGGGTTCGGGAAAATAACGATAATCTTCTGCTTCTTCTTTGAGACGCATAAGTACCGTCTCTTTTTTCTCCAAATCAAACCGATAGGTTCCTTTTGGTATAATGGCGTCAGGATCATGGGTATAAAGGGCAATTTGGCGCTCGATTTCGGCCTCAATCGCCATCTCCATATTGCGGAATGAGTTCATATTTTTGATTTCGATCTTATTGCGGAGTTGTTTTTCTCCTCGCTTACGAATCGAAATATTACAATCACAACGCAGAGACCCTTCCTCCATATTGCAATCAGAAGCATTGAGATATTCCATAATCGCTTTGATAGCATTTGCATAGGCAACAGCATCTGCTGCAGAATGCATACAAGGTTCAGAGACAATTTCAATAAGTGGTACGCCCGCACGGTTGTAATCAACGCCTGCAAAAGAAGTAAAATGTTTCAACATCCCGGCATCATCTTCTAGATGAGCATGGTGAATCTGGAATGTTTTAATTTCTTCTCCTACAGCAGTCTCAATAGAGCCACCTAGGATGATAGGATTTTCGAATTGGGTAATTTGGAAGTTTCGAGGACTATCAGGATAGAAATAGGATTTTCGGTCAAAGGTACTAACAAGAGCGATTTCAGCTCCTACCGCACACCCAAATTGGACAGCTTTTCGTACGGCTTCTTTATTGATGACGGGCAAGCTTCCTGGTTGACCGGTGCAAACTACGCCGATATTGGTATTGGGTTCATCCCCAAAACGGTTAGGGGCAGAACTGAACATCTTGGATTTTGTATTCAATTGAATGTGGACTTCTAGACCAATAACAGGTTCCCACTCATGAAGATTACTCATCCTAATACCTCGTTATTAAATCTGGGTGGGATTTGAGAAAATGTCGTTGCTTGTTCGTAGTGATAGGCAGTATGTAAAACGGCGCCATCGTGCATCTGGGGTCCTAAAAGCTGCAGGCCATAAGGCTTTTGATCTTGGCTGAATCCAGAAGGGACACTTATAGCAGGTAGACCGGCTAAATTAGCCGCAATGGTATAGATATCTTGTAGGTACATTTGAAGGGGATCCTGAAAAGATCCTATAGGGAAAGCAGGAAAGGGGGATACAGGCATGGCAATGATTTGACAGTTTGCAAACGCTGATGCAAATTGCTTCATAATAAGAGTTCGGACCTTTTGGGCTTTCCGGTAGTAGGCCTCTTGAAATCCTGCAGAAAGGACATAAGTGCCAAGGAGAATGCGACTTTTAACTTCTGGGCCAAAACCTTCTTGCTTAGAGAACTCATAAACTTCGTCTAATGTTTTAGCACGCTCGGATCGTATCCCATAACGGATTCCATCAAAGCGTGCGAGATTTGTAGAAGCTTCTGCTGTCGCGAGAATGTAGTAGACGGCGATTGATTGCTTAAGGAGACTCAGATCAATTTCGACGGTTGTACATCCAAGCGATTTTAGAAGATCAACTGCCTGCATAAAATTGGCTTTCGCTTCCTTAGAGAGATCTTGGATAAAACTCGTAGGAAGACCGATTGTGACCCCCTGCAAGCCTTGCAAAAGCTGCTTTCCATAGTTTTCGGACGGCGCAGTAATGCTCGTTGCATCACGGGAACAATGGCGTCCGATGATCTCCATAATTAGAGCGGTATCTGCAACAGATGCCGCTAGAGGACCGATTTGATCAAGTGAAGATCCATAAGCAACAAGTCCAAAACGCGATACTCGTCCGTATGTAGGTTTAAAACCTACAACGCCTGTCAAAGCAGCAGGTTGGCGAATGGATCCCCCTGTATCGCTTCCTAGAGCCAATGGAACTAGGCGAGCTGATACGGCTGCAGCTGACCCTCCAGACGACCCTCCAGGCGTACAGGACAAATCCCATGGATTTTTGGTGACCTGATAGGCGGAATTTTCGGTTGTGGATCCCATCGCGAATTCGTCGAGATTGGTTTTCCCGATAATGATCGCATCTTCTTGCTCAAGCAGTTCAACAACTGTAGAAGAAAAAGGTGCACGGTAATTAGAAAGAAAGCGAGACCCACATGTAGAGATAAGTCCTTCGACATGGATATTGTCTTTGATCGCTATAGGAACGCCAGCCAGCTTACCTAAAGGTTCTCCCTTTTTTCTTTTTGCATCGACTTTTTCGGCTTTCTCTACTGCTCGTTCTGCGCATAGCGATAAGAAGGCTCCAACCTCTTTGTCGTGATGAGCAATCCTTTTAAGGCAAGTCTGGACCATAGTTAGCGCGGATATTTCTCCCTTGAGAATGAGATCGCGAATGGCGTTTGCGGATAATTGGTACATCAGATACCTAAAATTTAATAACTGGTGGAACGCGTATCATTCCACCTGTATGAGAGGGGGCATTATTGAGAAAAGTTTCTCGAGGAAGTAGATCCCCAATTTCATCTTCTCGAAGAGAATTCTTCCTGTTTTCAAGGACACTATTACAGGGGGCTACGCCTTCGGTATTAATTTCTTGCAATTGCGCAGCATAGGTGAGAATTTCAGAAAGGTTTTGCCGTAACTTCTTTTTTTCTTTTTCCGTGCATTCGATATGGCACAGTTTAGAAAGCTTCTCGATATCATCTTCTTGTAATTCGAACACGGTACTTACCTTGAAATAGTGAGAGATAGACCCAAAATTCTATATCTTAAAAAACGTCTAGTCAAGAATCGATCCTCAATTTTCTAGAAAAAGGCCCTGTTCCTTTAAATAGCGCATACAGACAGCTTCCTGACGACGCATTTTACGACGTTCTTCTGGTTCGATATCGTCATAACCCAACAGATGCAGAAAGCCGTGGACTAAGTAAAGATAGAGTTCGTGCTTAGGCTCGAGGCCGTGCTTCTCAGCGTATTCTAAGGCCACTTTAGGACAGACGAATATTTCACCTAAAATGCTCTCTTCATCTTCATTTTGAGGGTCATCAAGGGGAAAGGAGATACAATCCGTAGGTGAGGGATCATTAAAAAACTGTTCGTGGAGAAGGGCTATTTTTTTTTTTGTAACAAAATAGAGGTTGATCTGGCGACACTTAACTCGCTTGTAAGAAGCAAGTAGTGCCATAGATCGGGCAATTTCGCTTTTTAATAGAGGCAGGTCTTTCTGCTGATTAACTATTAGAATATGCACAAAAAAAATCGGGAAGTTAAGAGGGTATTTCAATTATGATTTCATGCTTTATGAAACTAATTAGAAAACACCCTCAAGAGATAAAACGCTTAAGGTAGAGAAGGTGTTTTGGGAAGATTTGTGACGCGTTTATTTTCGCCATCCTTCCAACGCCCTAAATCTCGCAAAACTCTTATGCGCTCAAAGCGTTTTAGAACATTTCGTTTCTTTGCTGCCTTACTCGATTTGCCGTAGCTAGGATGTCTCGACATGCTTAACCTACTTTAGAAATGAAAATGCGTTTATTCAAATCGCCGCTAACAGCATTTGCATGGGCTTTAAATCCATTAGGTAAATTATCTTTTTTTGCTCCTGTTTTAGGAGCAGGGTGTTTGCAGCGGTGTGGGCAACGATTGCGCCTTTCGCCTTGTTTGCTGATTCTGACCATAGTTGTACTCCATTCACAAAGCGCGAAATTATAGAGAGGTTTTTTTTAGAAGGCAAGAAGGTAGTTGAAAAATTCATTGACCAAAAAAAAATTGAATCGTTTGGTATTCGTAAACTAACGAAACCCTAGTTTGAAATACCCCATTTAGGCAATTACAGCTACAGGGTCTTTAATTGCTGTTTTTACTTTCGTGATGCTTTCAACAGTTGGGCAGGTTGATGTAACAGTTTTTTCAAGCATATTACTACTAAAAACTAGTGTGGTTTCGACCTTCTTCGTAATCGATTTTAGAACATATTTTTTAGTGGTTTTTGTAGCTGTCGAAGTTGTAGTTGTGGTAACTCTCGAATCTTCGTGGATATCTCCAGTTGACACCATAGCAAACATGACCTTAGCAGTATAACCTCCGACAGAGCCCAATAAAGTTTTTGTTTCTTTGTCGTAAACATAAACTTTTCCACTCTTAAACGTAACGATTTTACAGCTATCGGTAAAATATCTTTTGGAATTTATTTCCTTTTTAGGAGATTGAGCAGCTAGATACAAATGATTGATCTTTTGGATATAGGCGTTATTCTTCTCACAAGCCAGTTCACAAGCTCGAAGATTGATTGCTTCCTCATCCAGGATTTTCCAAAGGCGCTGGCTTAACTGCAGCCCTTCATTGATTGAAACAACATCAGGTATTTCAGAAGGATAATAAAAATTTATCATGCAGGAATGAAATTTGCTGTTTACTGTTTGTTGTCTTTTTTGAGGAAATTGGGCTAATCGTGCTTGTATCTCTTGGGAAATTTTATCGTATAAAGGGGGCTCAAGATTTGCATTAGAAAAATCGCCATATCTGTCGATTAACTCTTGAGTGAAAAATTTTGTCTTATCTTTTCCATTCTGGTTTATTTCTTGGCTTACCACTCGATCTTGAGAAACTCCAGAAGAGGGGATTGAGGATATAGTCATAATTTTGTCTTACAGTAAATTTTATAGTGATTAATCCTTATAAGTTTAATCGATTCTACTATAAATAAAAAAGGTAAAAGATGAATATATTAATGAAAAAATATTAATTTATATAAATATCCTATAATTAATTTATTTTGACTATAGTTCTAAAGCAAGACGCATTTATCTCTACAGCCTTTCGTCGTATTAGAAGGTGGATATTTCACTGGAGCCTTGCCCATAAACCTGCAAATCCAAACACTTTCAGCATTTAATTCTTTCCAAAAATAAAGGCAAAAACGTGCACAAGTTTTTGGGTGTAGATGATCAGGAATCGGGGTTGCAACAAAATGACTTGCTAATTGAGAATGAACTTTTTTTTGCACTTCAATTTGCCTATCCATAGGGAGTTCTGCCAAACGTTTGTGCAATGTACGGAGAACATTTTTTAAGCGGATTATTCTTCTCACGCCTAGGCTACTTGTTTCAAGGATTCTTGTTGCGGAAGACGGTTTTGCAGAATGAATAAAGACCCTTTCAGTCTTAGATTCTGCCCTTTCTGAGTAAGCTAAATCGGGTTCTATAAGATTATCCATTTCTACTCCTGCTTCCACCTCTTCATCGTCACGCGATACGAAGGGTACAAAAAAACTGAAAGCATCTTGAATGGCCATAAGTGACATAGAGAACCTCAAACATATTGTTAATTTATACCGGTTTTTTCCCCTTCTGAAGTCGCAAATCTGACAGAAATTAGCTCAACTAGGCTTCCTCAGACGATGTTTTCTCGATACTTGCTAAAGGGTCTTGAACAGGCGGTGTTTCAGAATCTAAGAGTGTTGGAGGCAACGAGGCTGCTTTTATAACGTTAGAATGCGAGAGTTCGTCGGTATTTAATTCTTTCCAAAAATAAAGGCAAAAACGCGCGCACGTTTGAGGGTCTAGATACTCCGGTACGGGTTTTTCAGCAAAATGCGCTGCTAATTTTGAACGAAGTTTTTCTTGCAATTGACGTTGCCTATTGCTAGGAAATTCTGCAAAACGTTCATGCAATGTACGGAGAACATTTTTTAAGCGTATAGCTCTTTGAAAACGAGCTTTGTCCCCTATCACAAGCGAAGATGCTGGAGAACTTCGAGTAGGAGTAACGTGTCCAATGAAGACTTTTTCGGATTTAGATTCAGTAGTTTGTTTAGGAACAATCTCTTCGTAAGATCGAGTTTGATAATAAATCGGTATTGGTTCAGGACCCTGTATCATTACAGGTATATAGTAACTCATATCTATGGTTGCAGACATTCTATAACGAAATTCGAAGTAGTAATTTTCACCAATCCCCACATAAAAATTGGAGTATCAGAAGTGAAAAATATTCTTAACATTAAATTTAAATTTATTTCACGAAAAATATATTCATAAGAGTTTTTTGGAAGATTTTTGCGATTGAATTTCTTCGATTTTTTTGGGGAAACTGTAAAGGCGATGAAATATTTCTTTTGCACCACCCTCTAAGATGGTCGTGCAGCAGAAGGTAGCTTAATATAAGTAGGAGATCGGCGAAGAGGAGGAGCTAATTGTGTTAGGGAAGTGTCTTGAGAAACTGGGGCAGTCTGCGAGGAAGTTGATTCATGAGTAAGAAACTCTGAATATGCAGGAGATCGACGTAGAGGAGAGGAACTGGATAATTCTGAGACCGAAGAGGAAAGAGCGGGAGCTGGAGTCGAACTGAAAGATGTATTGTATGAGGGAGAAGAACTGCTCGAGCTCTCTGAATTCTCTAAAAAAGCTATAGCATGCCAAGGAATGGATTCCCACATAATGTACGAGAAATAGAGACAATGTCTTGCAGGAAGGGTATCTGGTAAGAGGTAAGTAGAGTAGATCTCTTTTATCTTTTCACAAGTTTGCTCTTGGATTTTAAAATCCATAGATCTTGGCAGCCTCTCAAGCTTTTGGTGCATGTAAGGAATAAGCTTATCGATCAAAGATAAATCCTCGAGCAAAGAATGCGTACGCCCTGCCTCCTCGTTTGTGCGAATAGAAAACTCTCTTATCCGATCGCATCGCCATTCATAAAATTTTTTTTGGTGTTGCAAAGGTATAATATTTTGTGCAGCAGAGAGGAGGGGAGAGCGTTGATCTGGAGAATGATTTTCACGTAATGGACTGGTCATTTTTTTTAACTATTTTAAATTATTTGTTTAGAGGATAATAATAAATCACGTCTAAAATATCAATTAATCGAGTTTTTTTTAATTAATTTTCAGTGTTAAATATTGATTTAGATTTTTAGATAATACTCAAATTAGAAGGTAGACAGGATTGTAGGGAAAGTTCTCAATTTTGGATAATTTTCAAGACAGAGTAACTAGGGAAATGGTTTAGATAGTCTATCAAAAGAAATAATTCTTCACTTTTAAAACGCTCTCTTAGGTTTCAGTGCTAATTGCATAGCCTTTTTGCCTGTAGACGTTGAAACGCTCTTCTGAGATTTTTCTACGTAGTGTAGAAGCGGATTCATCGAACTCGTAAATTGTTGTAGCTTGGAGTTCGGTTATTAGAGGGTCTGAGGTCAAATTAAAAATCGTTCTAGCTTCATTTACATTTTGTCGAGCACTTGTCACCGCTATCAGGTCTTTACAGGGCATATTGGTAGCAGTGTGGGGGAGGAAACTATCTATAGGCATTTTCCAAAGCAGATCATCTAGGAATTCGCGGGCTTTATCGTCGCTAGTCATAAAAAGTAGAGGCGTTTTAGCTTCAAAATAACGGTGGGCAATAGCACATAGTTTAGATAATTTTTCTTGGGTGTTGCGAATTGTTAGGAAAATGATGTTCATGGCGACACAGATGGCGACTTGCCTGTTGTCTCTGTCTGGGCGAGACCGCAAGAAATAAGGTAACGAAATACTTCTTCGGTTGTCATTTCGACATCTACGAGTTCTTTTTTTGAAGCTAAGAGGATATAACCCGAAATTGGATGAGGAGAAGTGGGAACAAATACGGCAAGATCGATCTTATCGGAGATAGCATTTTTTAGCGCCAAGGGTAATTCGCCTGTAACAAGACCTAAGGCATGCGTTTCAGGGCGAGGAAAAGGGATAAGTACAGTTTTATCAAAGGTAGATTTGCCCTCTCGTAGAAGGCTTTTTGTTACATCGTGCGAAATGGTGTAAATGGTTTTGATAATGGGGATTCGTGCAAAGAGCTTTTGAGAGAAATGGAGAATTGTATTGAAGAAGAATTTTCGCCCTAGAATACCCAGTAAGAAGGTTAGGGCTACCATAAAAACGACGACGATAACGCGGCTTAAGATAATCACGGAAACGGCGTGATTTTTAACGTCAATACCGTGTTGTTGCTCAAATGAAACAATTAGGTGTTCCACCATACCTGCAAAGGGCTCAGTAAGAAAATCAAAAAGCCAAATAGCCACAATAATCGTTAAGGCAAAAGGAAGAAGGATGATAAGTCCCGTAATGAAATATTTTTTCATGTGAGAATAGAGGTCTTCTCTTCGGGTATAATCACACCGCATGAAACAATATACTTAATCGCATCTTCAGGTTTCATATCGATGAAATGAAGCTCTTCGGCTTTCATCATGAGTAGAAATCCTGTAGTTGGATTGGGTGTTGTAGGAATTAAGACAGAAATCAGATTGACTCCAGCCTTCGAAGAACAGGAAGGAGGAGATTCGCGAGCGACGAGGCCAAGTGCATAGATACCAGCACGAGGAAATTCGACCATCACGACTTGTTTAAAGGAGGAGCGATCTGAAACAAAGAGGGTTTTAATGATATCTTGCGACGTTTTGTATACGGTATTGACAAGGGGAATGCGGTGAAGAATCTTGTCACCAAGACGGAAGAGGCTTTTAATGAAAAACCACCGTGTCACCATGCCTAACATTACCGTAAATCCGAAAAGAGCAACTAAGATCAATACTTTGCTGCTGTAGAGGATGAACTGGGAACTAAAGCCATAATGCAAGAGTAGATGAGACACACTCTCCATGAAGGGTTTAGTCAGAAAATTTACAACGAATATGATGATGGCAATTGTTACTGCCAGTGGTAAAAGAATCACGAGACCAGTAACAAAGTACTTTTTGATCATCTCAATCGTCTCCTTCTTTTAGCAGAAGATTTTCCAAATTTAGAGGGATGCATCCCGCTTTTACTGCCCTTGTCCTGTCGTTGAGAAGGCCGAGAGGGTTTTTTTCCTCCACCTACAAGTTCCCACTTACTCTCTTGTACAATAAAATCAATCACTACAACACGAACAGGAATTTCTTTACCCACAGAATACGTTAAGCCTGTATGGCGCCCAATAAGAATCCCGCGTGCTTCATCGTAAATAAAATAGTCATTTCCAAGCTCGGAAATATGGATAAAACCCTCTAACATAAGAAGAGGAATTTCAAATGAAAGACCGAAAGGTTTAATTCGATTGATAGAACCTGGATAGACTCGCTCCGGGTCCTCCTTGAAGTATTGATCGAGAAGGCGCAGTTTTTTTAAGGCTTTAACGCTCGATTCAGCTTTGAAGGAGATGCGTTCTTGCTCTGAACATTTTCGAGCGATGGCTTCTAAATCGCTCCCTTCGGGTTGCTCATTAAAAAGGAGCCGTTGCGTAATGAGGTCACTATAGCGTCTAATAGGACTGGTAAAATGGCAATAATTCTCTAGAGCGAGTCCATAATGGCCAATATTTTCAGGAGAATAAATGGCTAATTTCATGCTCCTAATAAAACTAACAGAGAGTTGTTGACCAAAAGGAGTTCCTTGCGCCTTAGCAAATAGCTCCTGAAGATCTTGCTGCGTGGGACTTGAAGGAAGGAGATAGCCTAAGCTACGTGCAAGTTGAAAGAATTCTTGTTTATTTTCTTCGGGAGGCTCTTCATGAACACGAAAAAGAACTGGAGCGTTGCGTTTGGCAAAGTAAGTAGCCACGGTTTCATTGGCTTTTAACATGAACTCTTCGACTAGCTGGTGCGAGATATCATACTCGACGATCTTCATTCCAAGAGGTGATCCGTGTGAATCAATTTCGATAACGGCTTCTGAAAGAGAAAAATCAATACTTCCTCGTTCTCGACGTTTCTTTTTAAGGAGTAAGCAGAGTTTTTCCATTAGGGCAAGAGAAGAAGCGTAGGGGCTTTTTTTCTTACCATCGAGGATCTGTTTTGCTTCTTCATAAGTGAACCGTTTCTTACTTTTGATCACCGTTCGAGCAATGCGCGAATCAAGAAGGGTTCCCTCTTTATCAAATGTCATCATAACAGAGACTGTTAAGCGCATTACCTGGGGTTTTAGGCTGCAAAGATGGTTGGAAAGTTCTTCTGGCAACATCGGAATACATGAGCCAGGAAAATAGGTGGAATTGCAGCGATGGAAGGCTTCGATATCCAGATGGGATTCGGGTTTTACATAATGCGCAACATCTGCGATATGGACACCCAAATAAAAGCGTCCCTCTTTGTCAACAGAAAGAGAGATGGCATCATCGAAGTCGCGTGCAGTTTTAGGATCGATCGTGAAACATTCTAAATCGCGTAAATCTTCTCTTTGTTTTAGATCGGAAGGCTTAACTTTTTTTCCAATTTTAAGGGCTTCTTTTACACATTCTGGAGGAAATGTTTGAGAGAGACCAAACTCCTCAGCTGCAGCTTTAACGTCGATTGAGGGGTCGGATATATGACCCAAACAATGGGTAATCTCTCCTACTGCCGGACTGCCTTCTTTTCCCCAGTTCGTCATCCGAAGAATGACTCTATCACCAATTATTCGCTTTTCTGCGGAGCCTTTAACAACAATGGGACGGCTACTTCCTAAAAGAGGCGCATAAATGTGAAGTGCTCCTGCTTGTCCTATTTCTTGGACAATACCGCCTAGTTGACTTCTGCCGCGTTTAATAATGCTAAGAATTCTCCCTTCTGGCCCTTTCTCTGAGTCTATTGACGTAGGGGAAACCTCGACTTCTACAAGATCTCCATCGACAGCGTCGGTAATGGCATGTTTAGGGATAAAAATATCTTTTGGAGAGTCTTCTGGATGGCTAGGTATAACAAAACCGAATCCACGGGCATGCGTGCGTAAAATACCCCGCAGGCCCTCAGTTTTTTGGATAGGCAGCTGAAGTTGATTTTTTTTGATTAGGAGGACTCCTTCCTCAACGAGATCGTCTAAAATTTTTCGACAGGTTGCATGAAGAGGTTTCGGGATGCCCAGACGGGTAAGAATGGCTGATTTGCCCATGGGTTCATAACGTTTGCCTTCAAAGAATTGCAAAAGAGTTTTTCGTAGATTTTCCGACAGGCGTTGCTCTTTAAGGGTAGGTTGAACAGGGTTTGGCTTTTTTTTGATCATGAAGTCAGTATAGTCAGTCAGCTAAATTAAAGCGAATTAGGTATCAACTAACACAATAGAAATTTTTGCACATAAGGCATGTAAAAACAAAACTTTATCGACAAAAACCTTCTAGAATTCGATCTTTGCCCCCTACTTGTAGAGTCGATGAAGAAATTCTTTATCTGCGGGGTTGTTAAGGTTCAGAATGAGATTCCAATAGGGATCAAAATGCCATTCCCCAATTTGTAACCAAGCATGCCGGCCCGAGGATAAATTCTGACGCACGATGCAGATCTTAGGAAAAATGAAGGCCTCATCCACTTGCAATTGGGCTAGAAGGTAAGCAGCCATCAAAACATAATGACGACAAACTCCAATTCTCTTAGCAATGAAGAAATCCAAAGGTAGACAAGGGCATTTCTGCAGGGCAATCTCGTCCCTAATCGTTTGCTTGCGATTGTGGGAGATCGTAAAGACTTCTGTATGTAGATAAGTGCTCATTACGGAGAGAATAGAGAAAAGGTTCTGAGAAGGAATATTGGCAAGAATGGATTTAAATTTTTCATACGACGAGAGAAGTAGAGGATAAGAGCAGGGGTCGATAAGCAAAATCTCATGAGCATAGAGGGAAGTAGGTACCCATCCATGAGGCGTCGTAGCGAAAGAAGCTGGATAAACATCTTCAATTACGACAAATTCCTTTTCTCCCCATAAGAAAGTGAGGCTTGCCGCCAAAAATAGTTTCAATGATCAGTCAGAGTCAAAACGTCTTTTGTAACTTTCCCAGGTATTTTTTAGCAGCATAGCAATCGTCATAGGACCTACGCCCCCAGGCACAGGTGTAATGGCTGATGTTAGAGGAGCTACGGCTTCAAAATCCACATCACCTACTAGATGTCCGCTAGTAGATCGAGTAATGCCTACGTCGATGACGATGGCCCCTTGTTTAACCATATTCTGTTTGATGAGATGAGGCGAACCAACAGCTGCGATAAGAACATCAGCCGACTTACAGTAAGAGGCAAGATTGGGCGTTTGACTGTGCGCCAAAGTAACGGTGGCGTTGAGTCCAGGACGCTTTTGTCCACAGAGTACAGCTAATGGTTTTCCGACAATATTGCTTCTTCCTACAATCACGACATGTTTATTTTCGAGAGTGATCTCATATTGATGTAATAGTTCAAGGATGCCGTATGGAGTACAGGGCCAGAACCCCCCTTCTTGGCCTAAGAGGAGTTTACCCATATTAAGGGGATGGAAGCCGTCGATATCTTTAGAAGGATCAACCGTTTGTAGAACTTTTATAGAGTTGAGATGAGAAGGAAGAGGGAGTTGGACAAGAATACCATCAACTTGAGGGTCATTGTTGAGACGTTGAATTGATTGGAGAAGTTGGGCTTCAGGGATATTTGCGGGAAGCTCTTGGTCAAAAGATTGAAAACCGATTTCCTGACAGCGTTTTTTTTTAGTTTTGATGTAACTTTTAGAAGCAGGATTATCGCCGACAAGAACAAAGGCGATCCCAGGAGGGCGTTTTAAACTGCTTTGGGCAATCTCTAGAGCAATTGCATTCTGCACTTTTTTTGCAGCGGCTTTACCGTCGAGGATCATCATTGCTTGAGCACCTCAAGCATAAGAGGGTGGAGAGCGCCGTTTGTAGCCAATACCGTACTGGCATCCTGCGGAGAAAGAGAATTGCCCTCATAATCTGTCACTTGTCCACCTGCCTCTTCAATCAATAGGCATCCTGCAGCAAAGTCCCACGGAGAGAGTTTCACTTCCCAAAACGCGTCAAATCGTCCAGCGGCGATATAAGCCAAATCTAGGGCTGCAGACCCAAGGCGGCGGATAGGAAAACCTTTTTCTAACATCTGGTTGAAAGTTTCAATGCACCCGCGTGGATCATCTTCTACATTGGTAGGAAAACCTGTTGTAACAAGAGCTTGATCCGGCGATCTGTTTTGGGATGTTCGGATAGGCTGTCCATTGAGGAAAGCACCTTCACCTTTTGTCGACGTAAATAATTCATGTAAGAGGGGTTGGTAGACGACTCCAGTTACGATCTCGTTTTGCCATACCGCGGCTATGCTGATACAAAAAAAAGGTATTCCATGAGCAAAATTTACAGTTCCGTCAAGGGGGTCGACAATCCAAAGCAATTCAGATGTGCCTTTTGTATGACCACTTTCTTCTGCAAGAAAGGCGCAACCTGGTGTTCTTACTCGAAGAAAGTCGATGATCATTTTTTCTGCAGCATAATCGAATTCTGTGACAAGGTTTTGCCTGCCTTCCGTTTTACTTGAAAAAGTAAAGGAAGTTCCAAATCCTCTTGCGAGAAGGGCGCCAGCTTGTAGCGCAGCATGGGTGGCCATTAAGGTGAGTTGAGAAGGAGAGATCATGATTTCCTCATGCGTAAAAAGCCAATCCGCCAATGTGGCGTTTTTTTCAACAAACGAAAGGCCCGGTAAGGAAGGATAAAAAGAAAAAATCCCATAAGACCATCCATACAGGGTAAAAGAAGAAGATCTACAGCAAAAAATTGCCATGACCAGGATAATTTAGGTCCATTGACAAGGGAAAAGAGGGTCATCCATAAGGTAGTGAAACTGGAGATGATCGCGGTGTATAGGGCAAAAGAAATGAGCTGCTCTTCAAAGAAATGCTTTTTATGGCGATGCAGTAATAAAATGCTGAACATATAGGGAATCAAATAGAAACCAAGCCGTTCCCCTGATGATAGTAGATCAAGAGAAAGGCTCGCAAATAAGGTTAGCCATAAGCTTTTTAATAGTGGCAAACGTAGACAAACAAGGGCAAGAAAAGGCGAGAAACACATGAGGGGGAATTCGGGCCAAAAGGCATGAGAAAAAATGCTCACAAAAAAAGCGAGCAGGAAAGCAGGTAATAAACGCATAGCTGCAATCTACACGAAATTTCCCTATCCTTCAAGAAGTCAACTTTTATCTCTGTTTGTTAAGGAGGATTTGGATGTTTATCACATCCAAATCCAAGAAATACGCTATAGAAGAATTAGGTAGGTTCTGCTGGCAGAGGAAGAGCCGGAATGATAGGCGCAGCACCAAATGTTTGGAAAGTTGGTGGGAGGTTTCCTCTCTGAGCCAAAGGTGCGAGTATTGGTCTACCATTTCTACCACTACTCCTACTTCTAGCAGGCGCACCGGTAAATGCTGTAGGAGCTGAAGGAGCTCCGATAGTCAACTCTGTAGGGGTATCTGTAATTAATTCCCGAATATTCAGATCATCCCCTGAGTCAGAAGGGATAAATATGTCGCCAGAGCCTATTCCAGCGCCTATGCTACTTGGAGCACTTCTTAACGTTGATACAGCAGGGCTAATAGATGTTGGAGTGCTATCAGCTAAACGAAGAACAACATTTCTTTCTTTAGTAGCTTCCTCATCTACTCGGGGAGGGGCGAATGTCCGACCTGCTCCCATGCCAATAGTTGAAACTAATGTAGTACGGTTTAAGGGACTCGTCTTCAGGGATGTAACAGAATACGGAACGCCAATCGTTAACTCTCTTGGGCTTCCCGGCGCATGAAACATAACATCTGCGCTTGGTTTGTCTTGGCTTTCACCTTCAACTGAGGAGCGACGGGAAAATTCTTCTGCGTCTTCAGCACCCGCTCCTGGCCGTACAATGGCTACAGAGCTTCTTCTGAATACCGCCAAGTACTCAAGGGTCGATATAGGGGCATTGGGACTTTTAGATTTGCTATGAGCGGGGGAGGGTAAAACCTCAGATTGTAAAACGTGGGCAGAGGGAGAGTTGTTTCTTGTTAATAATCCATCTTGAGGAGATTTAGCCCGATAAGAAGGTGTATAAAGTGCAGAACGGTGATGGTCATGACTACGGGAAGTACGGGAAGAAGGAGTTCGAGTCCGTAAGGGAGGAAGTTGAAGGGGTGTTGGAACGCGCAAATGACCGGTAGGGAATGCTCTAAAAGGTTCATTCAATTCGTTGGTAATCGCTTCTGAATTTTCATCTGGGCCTTCTTGATGGCGTAATGTTCCTGGGCGAGTAGGATTATGTACTCTTAGTTCTGGGGAGGTGTTTCGAGAAAATAGACCCATAGCCGCACGATAATCTGGAGATGGTAAAGATCCATGCAGGGTCATTATGGGTGTTTGTTCATAAGGTTGTGCTACTGGGGGTGTAGGAGCGGCTCCTTGCGCGATTATCGCTTGCGCAACAGGGAGTGCTACGCCTGGTTGTTGGGCGGGTGCTGCGGCAGCTGTTCCCGGTGCGGGTGCAACCCGAACCGGATCGTTTTCGATACAGCAACGTACACAGCAATTAAAGATATTACATGACATGTTTTACCTATTATATTTTTGATTTAAAGTTTGTTAGATATATTATAATCAATTAGATTTAATATATTAAAGGTAAATTGATTAGCTTTTTTATTCAAAAATGAAACTAAATGCTACAAAAACAATTATTTATGATAGTAAAGATCTCATTAAGAAAGGCTTTTATCTGCAATGCCAATTCCAGGCACTCTTAATAATAGTGGCGAGATCAGAGAAAATGGGTTCCCAACCGAGGAGATTCTGGGCTAAACGAGGGTCTGCAACGAGGATGGGGCTATCGCAAGGTAAGCGAGGTTGGACCTGGTAGGGGACATCGCGTCCTGTAAACGAGGCGATTGTGTCAATAATTTTTTTGACGGAGTGGCCTCGCCCTGTGCCCAGGTTTAATTTAAGATTTTCGCCCGCATTGAGGAGATACTGTACAGCTTTTACATGAGCTTGTGCAAGATCTGCAACGTGGATGTAATCGCGGATAGCTGTCCCATCCTGGGTATCATAGTCATCGCCATAAACCTGTAAAGATGAACCAGATTGGAGCAAGGTCCGCATAATCACGGGAATAAGATGGGTTTCTGGATTGTGATTCTCGCCAATTTTTCCTTCTTCATCTGCTCCACAAGCGTTGAAATAACGAAAGATAATTGAGCGAAGTCCATGTGCCTGAAAAAAATCGTCCAGCATACTCTCAACAGCATACTTGGTTTTCCCATAAGCATTTAAGGGGCTAATCGGATGCTTTTCGTCGATGGGAAGGTAGTGAGGATTACCGTAGACAGCTGCAGTACTTGAAAAAACGATATAGCTGACACCGGAGTCCACCATCGCCTGAAGTAGACTAAGAGTTCCCCCAATGTTATTGCTATAATAAAGAGCAGGATTAGTAAGAGACTCTCGTACGTTAATAGATGCAGCTAAATGGATAACAGCCAGAGGTGAGAATTTTTCAAACGCCGCTTTTAGAGCAAAAGTATCATGAAGATCGCCTTCAATAAAGGGCCCCCACTGAACGGCATGCAAATGACCGCTGGAAAGATTATCAAAAACAACCGGAGTATAGCCATTTTCATAGAGAGCTTTAGAGACATGGCTTCCAATATAGCCTGCTCCGCCCGTGACCAATATGGGGGTTTTCATCAGACTCAAAAAGCTCCCTTAGGATAGAACATAGCTAGGGCGGTTTTCAAAATGAGCCGACAATCAAAAAAGAAGGATTGATGGTCGATATAAAATAGTTCGAGTCGCGTCCGTTCTGCTAAGGTAAGGTTGTTGCGTCCTCGGACAGTCCAAATGCTGGTTAATCCTGGGCGTACGGAGAGAATCTTCGCAGCTTTTTTTCCTAAGGAATTTCGGATTTCATCTTCTGAAAGAGGGCGAGGACCTACGATGCTCATGTCACCTTTAAGAACATTCCAAAATTGTGGGAGCTCATCAAACGACAGTTTTCGCAACCACTTGCCTGTAGGAGTAATTCTAGGATCATCTTTGAGTTTATAAAACCTCTTCCATTCGGAGAGAAGAGCCTGGTCATTTCTCAAGAGGTCTTGAAGTTTATGTTCGGCATCTATGTACATGGTGCGGAATTTCCAGCAGCTGAAAGAAGTTCCTGCTAGACCAATCCGTTTACTTCCAAAAAAAATAGGGCCTCGAGAAGAGAACTTCACAACAAGAGCACAGAAGATAAATAAAGGCATTCCCAATAAGAGCGCAGCTCCGCTGAAGAGAATGTCAAACGCTCGTTTGGACAATTTTAACTTCACATTCATAGTATCTGTGAAATCAAAAAGTTGCGAAGCGCCTTCCATTTTTCTCTCCAATATTGGAGGTGTATCAAACGTAATTTCTATCACAATCTCTTAAAGCGATGAAATTCTTTTGATGCACCCTCTTTGAACAGTCAAGTAGTAATGCTACCAGATTCGATTACTAACGTCAATTCTTGCTAAAGTGAGTAAAATAAACATGAAATTATCCGAAATAAAGTGCAAATTCTAATGACCACCGATTGTCGTTTCAATGGTGGGGGTTTTCGCTGGACGGCTTTTACGGGAAGAGAAGAGTAAAAAAACAATGAGTCCAATAAAGATCCAGGCCATAAGAAAGAAAGCATCATTAAGGGCCATCAACGCTGCTTGATTATTGAGTTCGCTATTAAGAGAGGCTAATCCTTTTTCTGTGCTTAAATTATAGCGCTGCAAAGTGGTAAGCACATGTTGTGTTTGTAGAGAAAATGGGGTTATAGCGTCGCCAATTCTCTCATGGTGAAAAATGGTGCGTCTTTCCCAGAGTGTGGTAAAAAGGGAGGTGCCAATTCCTCCTACCATCGCGCGTATAAAATGAAAAATCCCTGTTGCACTGGCCAGCTGTTCATGAGGAATTTCTTGGACAAAAAGAAGCATTAGAGGGGTGATATAAAAAGCCATCCCAATACCAAAAAAGAATCGAGATAGTCCTATATGGAAAAAATCTACTTGGGGGGTGAAATAGGCATTATAAAAACACGCTAGGCAGAAAATAATAAAGGCAAATAACAAAGTGGAAACTGTTCCTATGCGACGTATAATCCAGGGGTTGCACGAAGCCAAAAACATGGGGGCCAGACCGAGAGGAGCAACAGCTAATCCAGCCCAAGTGGCTGTGTAACCGACGTTGACCTGTAGCCATAGAGGAACCAAAACGACGGAACCAAAATAGATGGCGTAGGAAAAAGCGATAGCGACAATACCTGTTGTAAAAGTCCTAAATTTAAAGAGCCTTAATTCAAGAAAAGGTGTGAGGTGGAAGAGCTCCCAGATAATCAGGAGAGTAAAAGAGATAATCGTGATGATCCCCAATGTAACAATAATAGGGGAGTTGATCCAATCCCATTGTTGACCTTTGTCCAGAAGGACCTGTAGAGATGTCACACCTAAGACGAGAAAAATTAGACCTAACACATCAGTAGGAGCTTTTGCTGGAGGGTTTCCCTTCCCGCGTAGGTAAGTGAGCATCAATAAAAGGGCGATAATGCCAATGGGAATATTGATATAAAAGATCCAGGGCCAATGATACCAGTCGGATATGTAACCACCTGCGATAGGGCCGACAATTGGAGCTACAACGACAATCGTGGCCCAAATTGCAACGGCATTTGTACGTGCTTTGGGTGTGCTGGTCATCACGATAAGACTTTGACTCATGGGAATCATAGGACCAGAAACAAATCCTTGAATAAATCGTGCGATGACGAGAATTTCTATATTCATCGAAATCCCGCAAACCCAAGACATAATAATAAAAAGAAGCGTGGACAGAAGGATGAGGCGTATTTGTCCTATGCGTTTCGCTAGCCACCCCGTCATAGCAAGTCCTATGGCATTTCCGACAGCAAAAGAGGTAATTACATAAGTGCCCTGCTCAGCACTAATAGCTAAGTCACCTGCAATGTAAGGGAGGGAGACATTGGCAATCGAATAATCCAGCACAACCATAAATGTGGCAAGAGAGAGGCCGATAAATACGACCATACGAGGCCAGAATGAAAGTGAGATCGCTGCCTCTTGCGATTCATGGCTCATAGTAGTAATTCTCTTCGATGATATCCTCTATCACATCGTCAACTCCTTCGAGTTCGGATGCAAACACACAAGTTGAATAGAAAGGTTTTTGTACGCTGAGAGTGGGAAGCCGAGCTCCTGATCGCTCATGAGTATCTGTGCGAGTTTCGACCGAAAGACCCAGGAAAAGAGGGTATTTTTTTATTTCGTCAGGATCTAGGGAAATTCTAACAGGCAGTCGTTGTACGATCTTGATCCAATTCCCTGTAGCATTTTGGGGAGGAAGAACAGAAAAGACACTTCCTGTACCTGGATTTAAACCGACTATACACCCATGGAAAGGAATATCTCGCCCATACATATCGACATTGATCTTCACTTTTTGGCCAATACGCAGGTTTTTAAGCTGCACTTCGCGGTAATTGGCATCGATCCACATCTGATCGATGGGAACAATAGAAAGCAGGGGAGTGCCGGGAGTCACAGATTGACCGACTTGAACACTTCGCTGTGTGGCGATTCCTGTAGCTGGGGCGTATATTGTGCATCGATGCAGCGAAAGAAAGGCCTCTTTGAGCTGGGCTTTAGCCATTTGAACACGTGGGTGTGTCAGAATCGTTGTGCCTTTAACTTCTACTTCCGCTCCTAAAAGGTTCTCTTCAGCTGCTTGCAAAGAGGCATAGGCTGCGTAAAGGGACGTTTCGCTATGTTCAAAATCCTCTCTTGATACGCTGCCCGAGTCGACAAGATTTTTACGGTGTTCATAATCTAAACTTGCCCTTAGAAGATCGGCTTTACGGACTTCAAGTTCAGCTGCTAACTGACCAACCGTGGCAAAGAGCTGACTCACATCGCGAACTGTTTGACCAAGGTGGCCCTTAGCACGTTCAAAGGCCACTATAAAATCGTGGGGATCTAGCGAAATTAACATCTGTCCTTCGCAAACAAACTGGGTATCATCCGTGAGGATAGAGGTGACGATGCCTTGTACTTGCGGCATTACCATGACTTGATTGCCATTGACATACGCGTCGTCTGTAGTTTCCTCAAAACGCCACCAAATCAACCAATAAAGAAAAAAAGCCAGACCCAAAATCAAGAAAATAGCAACAGCGATAGCAATTGCTTTTCTGCGCTTTTTTGTAAGGGCTGCTTTAGCTGCAGGATCGAGCTCATCTTTTCTTGGTTCTTCACTCATAGAAAAACCCACCTCCTAAAGCCCGAATAAGAAGGACAGAGGCTAAGCGACGGGCATAAGTGAGCTCTGCGAGAGTAATTTCCTCGAGAAATTGTTCATTTTGCCGATTAAGAAAAATAGACAGAGGGTCAAGTGCATGCGTAAAGCGCGCTTGAGCAATTTGGGTGTTATACGCCGTTGTTTCTACAATTTTATTTTGCAAGTCGACTTGTTGTTGGATTTTTGTGATTTGTGTTAACTGCATGGCGACTTCTTGGGCCGCTTGGAGAACTAAGTTGTTATAAACTTGAATAGCTTCATTGAAGGCAGCTGATCTTTCACGAAGTTGAGCCCTCAAGCGGCCTGCAGTAAAAATGGGAAGATGAAATGCAGGATTAAGGGAGGACATGATACTTTGGCGGGAGAAAAAATTGTTAAAATGTAAGCTTTCAAGACCGACAAAAGCCATCAGATTGATGTCCGGGTAGAAAGCAGTTTTAGCAACATGAATTTCCTCAGCACTCTTTTCAACAAGCCACAATTGCGCTTCTAAGTCGGGGCGACGTGCAAGAAGATCAAGTGAAAGGTGAGAGGGAAGTGGAGTTTTATGGTTGTGGTTACTGATTGATGGCGGAGAGATAGCTAGCTCTCCGTCTTGTCCCACACCAATCATCGCCTTGATTCTTTGCTCTATTAGAAGGAGTTCTTCTTCGGTCTGAATAATGGATTTACTGGCTTCTAAGTCGGCTTGCTGAGAAGAATTTTCCTGAACGGCAAAATCGAGAGCATGGTCATAACGACCTTGGGTGAGGTTGACCAGCTTTTCATGATTTTGGCCAATTTTTTTTAAAAGTTCTAATTTCTTGGCTGCTCGTTGGTGTTGAAAATACGCATACGTAATGGAAGTGGTAAGAATGAGAATGCTCTGATCTCGTTCGGCTTTTATCGACAACGCTTCATCAAGAGCTGCTTGATATAAAGCTCTATTCTTTCCCCAGAAATCGAATTCGTAAATAAAGTTTAAATCTAGATCGATCTGATTAAGAACGGGTGGGACTACATCGGGGCCTAAACTGCGGAAGAAGCTGTTCTTACCAAAATGTTGCCAATTCGTTCCTCCTGTTAGGTCAATTTCAGGAAATAAGTAGCCACGTTGAGCTTTAGCTGTTTCTGTTGCTCGTTTAAGTCGTTCTTCTGCAGTTTTCAGTGAGGGGCTGGTTTCAAGTGCAATTTGAATCAGGCGGTTGAGATTAGAATCGTCAAAGTCTTGCCACCACTCTTTGTGGGGCCATTCACTTTCAACGAATTGTCCTGAGAGAAGGGCTTCACTTTCACATGTGACGCAATCGGCTGTAGTTGACCTAGAGAGCATATCTGTTTCGGTTTTGGCACACCCTGTAGCAAAAATAACCGAGACCAGAAAAATACAAGAAAAGCGGGACATTGTTAATTCCCATTCAGAATTAGACTTAGTTCAGGAACACTCTTAGAGGGTGCATCAAAAGTAAAATCTGCTCTAAAAGCCCAGAAAATCGATAAAAATTTACTTTTGATGCACTCTCTTAAATTACTCCATACACAGTTATATTTTTTTTACCAACGGTAAATACTATAAATGAGTGAATTAAAATAATTACGAAAGTAATTAAGTAAATAATTTGAATTATGATATTATAAAAATAAGAGGTTTACCCCTCCGAGTGGTTGGATAGCCCTTGCTCTACAAGGATGAGAGGAAATAGCTTAACCAAAAACTCCTTTAGGCATCCTATTCTGTCGATGGACGGATGGAATGCTAGTGCTGCAATAAACCGCAGAGGAGCTTTAGGTGATATGAACTGTTTCTGAAAGAGGTTTGAACTCACACTTATCCAACCGCTTGAGAAAGCGATTGACCGTCTTAAGTGTTTTACGCTCACGGTCTCTCGAGGTACCAAGTACTCTTATAGAGTATGGAACGAAAAGGCTACGTATTTTAGTTACGTCCTATTCGCATTTGGCTTGAGATAAAAAAATCTGCTTTCTTACCTCCTGTTGCATGCCAACAGGAGGTTTTTTTTGCTTATAATAGAAACTTGGCCTATCGCAATAAACTATAGGGAGAAAGTGTCCGGTGAAATAGGCGGTTAAGTCTCTCAAGAGCTTTACCCTCTATTACAATATCGCAGTCAAATATGGAGCGACCATTGGGATTTCTTATCCAAGGGTTATTTTTCCCTTCAAGACTATATTGGCGATAAATCATTTCGACAAAGCTCGAACTTGTTGTTCTATCATAAATTTTGAAAAATAGAACGGGCCGCCCGTACTTATCTGTACCTCGCATGATCGGAGCTGTTATTTCCTGCGTCGAAGGGCATGCGCCTTCATAACGCGCATCTTTTGTATCAAAAAGATAAACGGGTAAATTTTCATAGGCATCTTCTCCCCCTATAATGTTGATAATAGGTTGGTCAAGCCTTCGTAGCTGATTTTCACCAGTTTGTTTTTTATGAGCGGTGGCTACTTGAGTCAAAAAAGGAATTCCTACGCATGAAACGCAAAGAATAACGGCTGCAACAGCGGCAATGGCATAGACGACAATACGTTGATAATAAGGGCGATCAGCGGAAATCCATTCGACAACTCTGGATGATAAAGAACTTCTTTGTTGTTCAACATTATTTACAGATTCACCATCAGAAAGAGGCACCTCTTGAGGATATGCCTGGGCATGATATGGATAGGATCCGGGTATTTGATTTACACTCATGGCAACACCTTTTCTTGGAGTACGGTGAGAATCTTACCCGAAGATTGTTTATTTTGCATTAAGATGTTTTATTTTATTTATGAACTAAAATTAGTTGAAACAATAAATGAAATTATTGCATTCAGTTCGTAATTATTTGAATGGGATAATAAATTTATGAATTAAGTATCTTGCGATGTAGATATTCTATGACGGATCGAGGTAAAGTAATCAAGTCGCTTTTTTAACTCCCGCTCAAAGCCTCGTTCGACTGGATGATATAAGGAGCGCTCAGCTAATTCTTGTGGTAGGTGACGCTGCCCTGAACAGCCTTGAGGGGTGTCGTGATCATAGATATATTCAGCTCCATAACCTAAATTTTTCATCAAAGATGTGGGGGCATTCACACTAATGAGTGATGGAGCTAACTGCGAAGTTTGCTCGGCTAGGGCAGATGCCTCTTGAAAAGCTGTATAGACCGCGTTGCTCTTCGGGCTAAGGGCGAGATAGAGTATAGCTTGAGCTAAGGCAAGCTCTCCTTCCGGAGAACCAAGTCGTTCAAATACTTCACAGGCATGAAGGGTAACGCCCATAGCTTGCGGATCTGCAAGGCCAATATCTTCACAAGCCATTCGAATCATTCTTCGCCCGATATAAAGAGGGTCTTCGCCACCCTTTAGCATGCGGGCCAGCCAATATAGCGCAGCATCCGGATCACTACTTCGCACAGCTTTGTGTAAGGAGGAGATTAAATTATAGTGCTGGTCTGCTTGTTTATCGTATAAAGGGGGGCGTTTTTGAATTGAGGTTTGAATCTCTTCCGTTGTATGCAAATGGTCGCCCGAAAGAAAGGATAAATTTTCGACAAGGTTGAGTAGGTAGCGACCATCACCACTTGCGCTTGTAATTAAAAAAAGGCGCGCTTCTTCAGTTAGCGGCAGTTTTCCACAACAATTTTCATAACGATCAAGAATCTTCGTCAGCGCCGCCTCATCTAGGTGTTGAAGGGTGATGACGCGTAGTCGCGAAAGAAGAGCCCCTTGAAGGGCAAAAGAGGGATTTTCTGTAGTGGCTCCTATAAGAATCGTATGGCCATTTTCCACAAGTGGAAGGAAGAAATCTTGCTGGCTCTTATTGAGGCGATGGATTTCATCAATAAAAAGAATGGAGCGTTTATGAAGAAGAGGCGCGTTTGAAATTTCATCTAATTGTTTTTTTAATTCAGCTAAGCTGCCTGCAGAAGCACTGAAAGGGATAAAAGTCGCGTCGAAGGCCCGAGCATAAATGCGGGCTAAGGTCGTTTTCCCACATCCGGGTGGACCCCATAATAATAATGAGAGTGGTCGACCCGAGGAGATAATTTTACGTAGCCACCCATTCTCTCCCAGCCATTGTTCGTGGCCGGCGATTTCATCAAGCGATGTGGGACGCAGCAGATCTGCAAGGGGAGTTCTTGTCATTGAATTTTTTATTTTTACAGAATTAACACTCTCCTGTTAATTATAAACACTCATTAATAATGAAGGGAGGAAAAGTTATTAATTATCTGAACGGTTAATTTTCTATTATTTCATAGTTTTTTTTACCCACTCAGGCTTTCGTAATTGATAGATCCATAAAGGAATGCCGAGCATAACAAAAAAACCTACTAAGAGGAAGGATTCGTAAAAAACAGGATTGCCGATAGGAATTTGTGTAGGTGGTATAAAAGCGATTGTAATCGCAAAAAGAGAGGCTAATATGCCCATGCTGCCTACGATCCACATCCCCGGATAATGAAAAGGAACGCGGTAGACTCGGGGAACATGCGGGCGAGAATAACGTAAACGAATCGCCGAAATGAACATCAAAACATACATAACGAGATAGGTCTGCGCACTCAATGCAGAGAGAATCCAGTAGGAGCTGCTAATTGTAGGCATGAATAAGATCACACACGAGGTTACAGTTACAATCAGAGCCTGAAAGAAGAGGAGATTAGTAGGAGTTCCGTGTTTGTTCACTTTTTGGAATATCGGAGGCAAATTACCATGGATAGAAGTTGCGTACAATCCTTTGACAGGTCCAATTATCCACGCATTGACTTCTGCAGCAGCCCCGATGATGAGAAGAATGCCTATAATGGGAAGAATCCACTGAAGATTCCAGAAAGAAAAGAAAGTGTTGAAGGCTTCTAAAAGACCCGTAACAAGATTTATCTGCTCGCGTGGAATTACAAAAGCAATTGCTAAAGCTCCGAGCATGAATAAGCAAAAGGTAATAATAGCGCCGATAATAATGGAGCGCGGGTAGTTTTTTTGAGGATTTTTTACTTCTCCTGCATGGGCAGCTGATACTTCTAGGCCTGCAAAAGCGAGAAACAGTCCCGCGAGAAAAACGATATTGCCCACACTACTTAAGTTGGGAACAAGTGCAGCAGTAGAGATAGGTGTTTGAAGTGGGTTACCGCTTATCCACCAGATCAATCCCAAAGTAATAACGAGCACTCCTGGAGCGATGGTACCTAAAATAACTCCCACAGCGCTAAACCAGCTACTGGTCTTAATTCCCAAGTAATTAAAAAGGGTCATGCTCCAAAAGCCCACCAGAACTACAGTAAGAACATAAATTTTGCTCTCCACTAAATGGGGACCGATTACATAAGCTAAAGATGTGGCGACAAAGGCGAGGATGACAGGATACCAGGCGACATTGTGTACCCATTGCATCCAAATGGCCACAAATCCCCAGCGGTCACCGAGTGCCTCGCGTACCCAAATGTAGACACCGCCTGTTTTAGCCCAACCTGTAGCCAGTTCAGCCGAGACAAGAGCGCAGGGGAGTAAGAAAAAAAGGGCAACGAGAGCGAAATAAACGAGTGCACTTAAGCCATATTCAGCTACTAGTGGTAAATTACGTAAGCTCGCCATCATCGAAACATTCAGCATAGCCAAAACAAAGACACTGAGTACGCGGCGAGGTCCTTTCTTGTCGTTTGGCAGACTTAGTTCCATTAGTTCTCCTTAATTATCAGTAATTTAAAATAATGTTTAACTGTAATTGCAGTTTGTATAAAATATGAAATTAAGAGGGTGTTTTTAATATGCCCTCTTGAATAACTTTTAAAGGAGAGCCTATTATGAAAAACCAAAATCAGCCTCAAAAACCAAATTACTCAGAAAATAACCCAAAATGGCAAGAGGAAACTGAGCAAAAAGGTAGCCCAAGACCTCAGCATTCCCCTGGAGCCCGTCCTGAAAAACAACCTCGTAAATAGGTTCGTCCTGTACTAAGATTGTTTTTAATCTGATTTCAAAGGATTTTTGGCCGATTTTCGCCTTAAAATTAAAGGAATATACAAAGTTTATTATTCACTTCAATTTTGAATCGAAAATCGGCTCAAAAAGCTCTGAAACTCGAAAAAAGTAGTTTTAGTATAGGTTATAGGGGGTTGCTAGACTCAACTTAGGTCAACTAAATATTGTTGACTTTGCTAGAGATTTCTTGCAACTCCCTCTTCTATTTTTCTTTTCCCACAAGACAAACTCGATGATCATTAATCCATTGTATAATGGTCGTATCGTCATAAAGTGGCTGACCATTGATCAGAAGACAAGGTACGATTAAAAGTCCGCCTTTAAGTTGCAACTCTTCCTTCGCTTTTTTATCCACACTCACGTCTTTCATAGGAAGTGAGAGATGATTTTCTTCCAAATAGTCGAGAACTTTCCGAGAATGCCAACATGAAGAGCTATAATAAAGGAGAAGAGAAGTAGGGCACTCATTGACCTTTTTATCTGTTTGAATAGGCTCAGAGACTAATATTCCTAATAAAGCAGATCCGCACGCACATAAAGTTGCAAACATTAAACTCACCATTATATATCCGGTATATTATTTGCTTTTAAGTGATCGAATCTTTTTATGCCTTGATTTTTTTGTTCAATCAGGTAATTGTTACTACATAAAAGAGGAGGATCGGATGAGAATTTCCAGTCTGAGCTTAAAGTTTATTGCGAGTGCAATTTTTTCAATGGGAGCCTTCCACCCTCTAGCACACTCCGAGGAGGCAAAGATGTCATTTGTAGAACCGACCGAACCAGCAAAATTTGAAGCGAATAAGACCTACCAAGCGGTCATACACACAGCGAAAGGTATCATTACTTGCGATCTCTATACGGAACAAGCCCCTCTCTCTGTGACCAATTTTAATAACCTTGCAAAAGGAAATTTCTATAATGGGTTACGATTTCACCGAGTCGTTCCTCAGTTCGTTATTCAGGGGGGAGATCCTTCTGGCAATGGATCCGGAGGACCAGGATATACGCTTCCCTCAGAAATTAAAATGAAGCACACCAAAGGCGCCTTAGCTTGGGCACGACTTCCCGATCAAGTCAATCCTCAAAAGCGTTCTAGTGGTTCGCAATTCTACATTACACTTGAGCCTACTCCTTTTCTAGACGGAGAATATACAGTTTTCGGTCAGACTGTTTCCGGCATGGATGTCGTCGATAAAATCCGAGTTGGCGATGTTATTGAAAAGATCGAGATTGTGGTAAAAGACGCGAAATAGATCTCCCTCGATTCAAAGAGGACGCTATAGACTACTTGTAAGAAATACGTCGTATTTAGCTGCCAGAAACCTGTCTAGTGTGGCGTTATTTCTTATAAGTAGTTAAATCAAGGGTCAACTATTACCCAATCGATTTTGAATAGTAGGTGTAATCAAAAATCTTCCAAGAGACCGAAGTCTTGTTAAGTGGATTTTTTTCCAAAGCCTTTCGCTTGTTTAGCTTTTAGAATATCTTTTAGAGGGTTCTTAGTTACAGAGTGGATTCGGATTTTCTTTTGTTTGCTTAACATACTAATCTCACTTTCTTATTTCATATTTTTTTCTATTTTATCTTTCGTTGAAAGACAATGTCATAGTTCCGATTTTATGTTCATCGACCCTTATAAATTTTGAGGGTGTATTTTCATAAATGGAATAGTGCTTTAATAAATTCAAGACATATTTCCAATTAGGAAAATTCTTATTAAAACTTCTGTTTTTTTATAATTCTTGTTCAATTTTTCAATTTTTTAATCATAAAAATACAATTCAGTAAAATTTTTTTATAAAATTAAAAAAGCCTTTACACATTATTGTAGAGGCTTTTTTTGGGTTTAATCAAAATCGTAATTAGGAATTTTTATAAAAAAATTTTAACGTTAATTAATAAAATGTTATAGTGAATTTGTAAGGATGAATATCTCTTAATTATGGTTTTTGAGATTCAGCACTTACTGCAGTCAACTAAGGAGATTATTATGGCAGCAAGAAAGAAAACTTCGGCTAAAAAAACTACCCGAAGAAAAACAGCTAAAAAAGCAACAAAGAAAGTAGCTTCACGCAAAGCAGCAAAACGACCAGCTGTAAGACGCAGAAAAAAAGCAGCTGCAAAGCGCTAAGAATTTTTTAGTTAATCCGGCATAAAGTTCGGATAGCTTAAGCCCTGAATGTCTTTAAGCTGCATAAGTTTAGGGATGTTAGTTTGTAGAGTCAGTCGAGCAAGTACAGGGCTTGCTCGATTTTTTTTTGTCTCTATGGTAAACTTTTTTACCTATGAGCTTTTCTACACAAGAATATGATATTGTCATCCTCGGTGGAGGAGCTGCGGGGTTTTTTGGCGCTTTGGCTTGTGCTGAAAAGTGTCCGAGTGCACAAATAGTAATTCTAGAAAAAACACGTCAGCCCTTAGCCAAAGTTCGAGTCTCTGGGGGAGGTCGTTGTAATACCACCCATTCTTGCTTTATTCCTGCAGAACTCAAAAGGCGCTACCCGCGAGGTTCTCTTTTTTTACAGGCTCTTTTTCATCGTTTTCAGCCACGTGATACAATTGAATGGTTTGAAACTCGTGGAGTGGACTTAAAAGTGGAAAAAGATGGACGAATGTTCCCTATTACGGACAGTTCTCAAACTATTATCGATTGTTTCCAGAATGAAGCTAAGAAAAAGGGAATTGAAATTCGCTTAGGAATGGACGTGATCTCGATCCAGAAAAATGATTCCATCTTTATGTTAGAATGTGAAAATAAAGAAAAAATTCTCGCTAAGAACCTTTTAGTCGCGACGGGCAGTAACCCTAAATCTCATGTATTAATTAAAACATTAGGGCATACGATAATACCTCCTGTTCCTTCACTTTTCACTTTTCACATTGAGGATCCTCGACTATCGGGACTTGCTGGAGTAACGATTCCAGAAGTCACTGTGCAATGTTTGACATTTAAAGAAACAGGACCGCTTCTTATTACCCATTGGGGTCTAAGTGGCCCCGCCATCTTGCGGCTTTCTGCTTGGGCGGCAAGGGAATTACACGCTGTTAATTATTCGGCGGAATTGAAAATTCAATGGGTGGCTGGATTTAATCAGGAAGAGATGCGCTTGCACTTATTAAAAATAAAGAAGGAAACCCCTAGTAAACGGATTATGGCCGAACCCTTGTTTAACCTTCCCCGTCAGCTATGGGAACGTCTTTTGCACTATGCTGGCATTGGACATGAGGTACGCTATTCGGGGTTATCTCGTCTTGCCCTTCTTAAGCTGTGCGAAACCCTTGTAGCTAGCAAAATGCTTGTAAAAGGTAAAAGCATCCATAAAGAGGAATTTGTATCCTGTGGGGGAGTGAATTTGGACGAGGTCAATCCCCGGACCATGCAGAGTCTTCTTTGTCCGGGGCTTTACTTTGCGGGCGAGGTGCTCGACATCGATGGGATTACAGGAGGATTCAATTTTCAAAATGCATGGACAACGAGTTGGATCGCCGCACAGTCCATGAACCTTTAACACTCTAAGTATTGAAACTAAACACACCTTCTCTAGCGATTTCCGCTAATGGGCGTCTTTTGCTAGGGGTTTCGCTTTTGAGAAGGTCTTCGGATAATGCTTTTTTAGGCGCAGGTTTCCCAATTGCAATCATGGCTTCCACTGTATAACCAGCAGGAATTTGCATATTGATTTTTGCTTTTTCATAATCAAAACCCTGCATGCCGTGAGCGATGAGATTGCGATGAGAAGCTTCTAGGGCTATTGCCATCCATGCCGATCCTGTGTCGAAACTGTGGGTTTGCGCGGGCTTATTATTGTGTTCAAAGGTATCTCGCGAGACAGCAAGAATTAGAGCTGAAGCCGCTGCGGTCCACTTTTGATTAAATTCTACTAAAGTGTCATATAGTTTCGACCACTCCGGGGTATTGCGTTTGACGTAAAGAAAGCGCCAGGGTTGTGCATTGTAAGAGGAAGGAGACCAACGTGCCGCTTCAAAAAGAGCCATCAATTCATCGCTGGTTATCTCTTCTCCCGACATCGCACGCGGCGAGCAACGTCCTTGAAGGAGGGGATGGATGGGATAGTCAGTTTTTCGTGTTCTGACGACTTCGTCTTTCAGATATTCTTCCATGGTATTCTCGTTGGTAAAGTGAATGAAGAGTAAATACTAAGCAAAAAACCATAATCGCCGTACCTAAAACATCGCTAAAAAAATGGGCCAGTCCCAAAACTCGCAAAAAAGAGAAGCTAAGCCCTAAAAGGAAAAGAGGCACAACTGCGCGCGGACGATAAGAGGCTAAGGAGGCCATAAGTGCGCAAATAGCTGCACTGTGACCTGAAGGAAAGGATCGATAGGAATCTTTTAATCCAAGAGGAAAAAAACCATAAATATCGGCGCGGAGCAGAAGACCAGGGCGCGTTCTTCCTATAAGGGTTTTTGCTACATCAACCATCACGACTGCAGCGGGGATTGCGATGATAATAAAAAGAATCTCCCTCTTTAGAGAGGTTTTTTTTAACAAAACTACATAAAAGAAATAGAATAGTGGTCCTGCTGTCATCAATACATTAGGAGCAAAGCTGGCAGTCGCTATTTTGGCTATCTTCTGAACAGAGAGCGGCAGGGAAGCTATCCAATAGGTCAGTGGCTGATCGACAAAAAAATAGCAGAAAAGGAGAACTAAGGAGGTTCCAAGTAGGGTATAAGGAAGAGACTGTTTGCCAAATAGAGTCATTAGTAGCCTTGATATGCCTGATTTTTTGCAGTATGATGATTTATATACAAGAAACTTCCTAAGTGGTTATCCAATTACAATTTTTTAAAAAGTCTAAATATGAAACCTAAGATTTGCATTTTTTTCTGCGGCGGAACCATGGTCATGGTGCCAAATGCTCAAGGAGTCCTGGATATAGCATCGAAAGAAAATGCTCTTCAAGCTGTTTTAACCATGGAGCCCCGCCTCTTTGGGCTAGCTGATATCGATCTTGAATACATTGTGAATATCGATTCTAGCGACATGAAACCTTCAATCTGGGATCGACTAGCCCAAGCGATCCATTCGGTATATTCCCAATATGATGGTTTTGTCGTTTTACACGGGACCGATACTATGGCGTATACCGCAAGTGCAATTACCTTTGCCCTACGGCAACTGGGAAAGCCCGTGATTTTTACAGGCGCTCAAATCTCCGGTCATCGCATCGAAAGCGATGCACGCCGCAACCTTGTCAATGCTGTCATGGTGGCATGTAAAAATATCGCAGGGGTTTTTCTATTGGTTGGTGAAAGAATCCTTCTAGGAGTCCGCTCCACTAAAATCTCCCATTCAAAATTGAATGCCTTTGCTAGCTTCAATTGGCCGAGATTAGGTGAAGTAGGTCGCATGATTCAATTAATTCCGAATGTTCCCCCAAGAAGTGAACAAGAGCTTCTATTAGAATGTGGATTTGCTGCAGACATTGCTGTTCTTTCTTTAGCACCTGGGATGCCTGCGTCGATTTTAGACCATTTACTTGACCATGGGATTAAGGGGATTGTCCTTAATGCTTATGGTACAGGCAATATACCCCAAGTCTATCTGCCTTCTCTCGAAAGAGCGCATCAAAAAAACATTCCCGTGGTCATCCGCACCCAATGTTTAGAAGGATCGACCCAGATGTCTGTCTATGCAACAGGTGAAAAGGCCCTCTCATGTGGAGTTATCGAAGGGTTCGACATGAGTCTTGAAGCTACCATAACCAAACTCATGTGGGCTTTGAAACGCGGCACTACAATAGACGCAATCAAGACCATTATCCATACAAATTATGCAGGGGAAATCAATTGCAATGGACATCTCACAACAGGAAACCACTAATCTCTATCTCATTCGGCATGGTCAAACGGACTGGAATGCCGAAGGAAGATTTCAGGGATTAATCGATCGTTCTCTGAATGAAGAAGGTGTTCGCCAGGCGCAAAGTGTGGCCCAGCATTTATCCGATTTCCCTCTTGCTGCCCTATATTCATCCCCTTTGCTTCGTGCCTACCAAACTGCCGAGATAATCGCTAGCTACCACCAAATGGCTATTCAGCGTGTAGAGGAATTACGTGAATGCACCTATGGTCCCTTGGATGGTTTAAGATGGGAGGAATTACATCTCCGCTGTCAAAAAGAGCTGGAGTATAGAGAGTCTCTCTCCGCTAAAGAACGTTTTTCATATCGTTTAGTTGAGGGAGCTGAAACTGGAGAAGAGATTTTACAGCGAGTTCTTCCTTGTCTTCAGCTACTTTCAAAGAAGTACAAAGGTCAGCAAATTGCGATAGTCACACATGGATGGGTTTTGCGAACACTCTATATCTATCTTTCCAGATTTGAAATAGATCAGGTACAAATAGAAAATGGAGCTATGTTGCATTTATTAGGGAATGGAGCTGAACTTTCGATCAAGGGACATCAAGGTATTCAAATTGAAAGCAGCCACCCACCCTCATAGTTTACGATATCCTCTAAGGCCGAAACTTTTATGATGAGGTTTTAATGAAGAAAGTGACAATTGTAGGGTGTGGAAATATGGGGTCCGCTCTGGCGCGAGGCTTGTCGAATTCCTCTTCACTTAAGCTTTTTGATCAGCATTTAGAAAAAAGTCAGGCTCTCGCCACCCAATTAAAGGATGCGGTCTTTGCAAAAACCCTTGAAGAGGCCTTACAAGATGCAGACTTTGTCATTCTAGCCATCAAACCTAAAGATTTCCTGCGTATGGCTAAGGAGATGGCTAGCTTATTAAAACCTGAGACACGAATTGTTAGCGTGTTAGCAGGAGTTAGTTATGCCCAGCTTCGCGAAAAACTTCCCGCGCCCATTATTGTGCGTGCGATGCCCAATTTGGCCGTAGGCTGTGGTAAAGGGGTTACGGGTTTCGTTGAAGATACCCAAATTTCGGAGGCTGCCCGAAAAGAAATATCTCTTCTTTTCCAATCAACAGGCATGGTTCTGTGGGTAAATGAAAGCAAAATCGATGCTCTCATGGCTCTTACAGCTTGCGCTCCTGCTTTCATAGCCTATTTAGTCGAGGCGTTCACCGAAGGGGGGATTTATTCAGGTTTTCCTGCCGATCAAGCGCTTCCTCTTGTCAGGCGAGTATTTGAGGGAACATTAGCTCTTATGGAGGAGCAACAAATGCATCCGGCTGCCCTACGTTGGCAAGTGGCTTCGCCAGGCGGTACTACAATCGAGGGGTTGAAAGTGCTCGAAGAATACCGCGTCCATTTTGCTATTATGCAAGCTCTTAATGCCTCTGCTGAAAAATCTAAAAATATGCTCTAAGAAGGTTTATAGGTCCCTTTTTGTGTGGATAATTTCTTAATTCATGTAATATAAAGATAAATTGAGAGTGAAATAAGTTGATCCCAATAAAATTAAACTAACAACATTTATGGTTCAATTCCCTAGCGCTCTACCTCCGGTAGGCGGGCCATCTTCAGGAATGCCTTTCTCTGATCTTTCAGGGCGTGCGCAACAAGATGCTCAAGATATTGCCGCAGGATTTGATCATTTACAGGACCGGTTAGGGCAATTGTATCTAAAACCCTCTCTTATAGATGATGGTGCTTTCATTGGCCAATTTGTGGGGGATTTGACCTATGTTAAGAGTACATTGGCCAAAGTCGAGCAGGACAAAAGCGACGGTAAAATCACCGCTCAAAATTCGCTGGAACTTTTAGGAGAAGATAGGAAAGGAGGTATTGTCGGTGATTTTTATGAAATCTGTGATACTCCTGTAGGCGGTCTTCGGTTAAGTCATGTAATGGACAATTTGGATCCACCCCCTATGACGGATGCCGCCCATTATTGCCAGAGTTTAGTGACAGAGTCGCGTCCCTGGTTGGAAGATTCCATGCTCCCTCGTTTAAGAGAGATGAGCCAGCAATTGCATGGCTATAAAGGCTAAAAACCGGTACTAAGCTAGTTTCAGAGGAGTATAGAATGCGGATTACGGTCAAAAACAAAACGGTTAAGCATAATCTCGAATTACTCAAGACTCTCTTACAGCGATCAAAAGAAAAAAAATGCAAAACATGGATCGAAATCTCTACCGGTGAGATTCGGAATCAAGCTCCGGCTAAGGAAAATAAGAAATGCTGGAAATGCTTCCACATTGAATTCACTACACCCTCTAAAAAACCCCTTCTCACAGTTTGCGAAAACTCGAAAAATTCTGCGAAGGTTTTTCATTTAAAAGGATGGTCACCCAAGGCCCGGCAGGTGATTCTGGAAACTCTTGATATAATCAACGCAAAATTGGGTAAATCTCCGCAGGGTTTGAGTAGCGAGGATTTTTTTCAGAAATTTGCCTCCGCTCAAATCGTCCTTTTAAGTAATTTGAAAAAGAATCAGCTTCTTATCCATGACATATGGCATAAGCTCGATCGCGAAGGTGCTGAAAAAATTCTGGAAGGACACCCCAATGGTACTTATCTATTTCGCAAAGACCAATACACCCTTCTTCTCGAAGAGGAGTTTTTCGAGCATTTCGATGGAACTGTCCATTTTTGTGTAACTTTGACTTATTTGGACAAAACAGGTACTGTCCGCGATAAAACATTGGTGCAAAGAGATAAATACCTCGTCATTTTTAATGACAATCCTAATCTTGTTGAACCCCATTTTTCTTCGACGCATGCTGTTATGCATAGCATTGACTCTTCTCTTTCTCATCTTTTGAAACCACGCAAAAAATAAAAGGTCCCCATGAAAACTTGGCTGATGGCTTCTTTTTTACTCACATCGAGTATGGCTTTACATGCTGTTGATACTAAGTCATCTACGTTAAGCGCTGAATACAAAGCTGCAGACTATAGTAGACTTCTGGGCATGTCAGGATTTTCCGATGAATTGCTAAAAATGCACTTCCAGCTCTACCAGGGCTATGTAAAAAACACCAATCTTCTCCTCCAAGCCTTGCAAAATCCTGCTTCGAGTACTCCATTAGAAGTTTACACGTATGGAGCACTCAAGCGGCGGTTAGGCTGGGAATTTGATGGGATGCGCCTGCATGAATTCTATTTTGGTAATTTAGGAGGTAAAACAGAGTTATCCAAAGATTCTTCTCTCTACTTAGCTTTGCAGAATCAATTCGCTACATTCGAGAATTGGAAAAAAGGGTTCTTGGATACAGCGATGATGAGAGGGATTGGTTGGGTCATACTCTGTCGCGATCCACAAACTGGAAGATTGATGAATGTCTGGATTTCTGAGCATGATCTTGGCCAGCTTGCAGGCGCCGAACCTCTGCTTGTTCTCGATGTATGGGAGCACGCTTATTTGACAGAGTATGGTTTAGATCGTGCTGGTTATATTGACGCCTTTTTCAAAAATATCGATTGGAATGTAGTCCAAAGCCGTTTCGGGTCTTCTACAGGAACTTCTTCTTCCCCAAAGAGTTTATAGTGGAGCCCAGGTGTGAACAGCTATTGATCGTCACCACTCCTTCACTTCACGCTGTCGAGGGGGTTATGACAGCTTATCAACGAAATGATAAGGGAGAGTGGGAAGCGGTTTGGGAACCTTTTCCTGTTGTTGTCGGAAAGAATGGTATGGCTTGTATTAAACGTGAAGGAGATGGCTGCAGTCCTGTAGGCTACTTTCCTTTAGTCCAAGCATTCGGGATGGAACAAGCCCCTTCGGTGACTATGCCTTATCTCTCTATTAAAGGATTAGAAGGTGTTGACGACCCCGATTCCCGTTATTACAATCGCCTCGTTCATAGTTCGACCATTACCGATAGGGATTGGGAAAGCGCCGAACAAATGGAGAAGTATGCTGTGGAATATACGTGGGGTGTTGTCGTGGGGTATAATTGGGAAACTCCTAAACCGCATGCAGGTTCTTGCATATTTCTTCATGTCTGGGAAGAGCCTACTAGAGGAACAGCTGGATGTACAGCGATGGACCTTGAGATGATGCGTAAGCTTGTTTTTTGGCTCAATCCTGCTAAGCATCCTCATCTCTTACAAGCCCCCGAAGATATCTACAAAGAAATGCGGAGCGTCGAGGTTCCTTAGCTAGCGGCTTTCAAGCGTAGATCGCATGATTTCATGTGCAATTACTGTTTTACCGTATAGGCCATGTAGATGTAAAATCTGCGCTTGAGGATTCTCCCGATTACAACGACTCCAGTTATACGTCTGGGGTAGCTCATGGAAAGCAATTTTCCGCTCCTTAATTAAAAAGGATAAGACATCTTGATCACCAGCATAGGCGTGATTTTCAAAATAGGCTAAATTGGCCCATTCCTCTATTAAGGGGAGCATCCTTTTAAACACCATTACACCTGAATTAAAGATGGGGCAATCACCGACACTGCGATTTTCTTTAGCAATAGAAAAACCAGCAGAAGTATCAGATAGGGAAAAGAGTGGCTCCAGAGATCCTTGTACTTTGCAATCGATATCTAACCAAATAGTCTTTTCAAAAGCTGTGAGCAGACAGGCAAGGGGTTTTTTAAACCAAGCATTCCGATTTAACCAAAAAGATTTCCCGTAATGACCTTCCCAATCCTGTATTCGATCGGAGTTAACTTCGCTTTTTTCTGCTACAAAAGGATCGGGCGTTCTTAAAGCTCTATAAATCCCGCGTTCCTGGCACCAGGATTTCTTTGGCTTAGACATCCCTAGGTCAATAAAACAGACAGGGTATTGATTCGTTTTTTGATAATGATCCCACCACCACGGAAGAATCCATTCTTGCGTTATGTCACAGGCGACTAAAATCCCTTTTTCTGCCAGAATCTTATCGGTATTCCATTTTCTATGTTCTTGAAATGGATCTTTTTGTTCTCTGTACATCCTTGCCTTTGGAATTAGTTAGCTGTTAGGAGCGTTTTCATCACACTTTAGAGGATTAGCGGTTTTTCGATTCAGAATAGATGAGTAATATCTGACGTTTTACTCATCTATTCTGAACCTAAAAGTAGCTTAAAAAGAGCTGAAAATCGAGACAAAACTAACACCCTCTATGAGGAAGGCCTATATGTCAGGAGTCGCTAGGATCCGTTCATCGGAGACATTGAACGAAGCGGGAGAGTTTGTAAATGGCATTACTTCAAGTGTAACCATGGTAGTAGCGGCCCAATCTTTAGACAAATGGAGGACCGATCTATTTAGTGGAAAAGAATTTACTACAAATGGTCTCTATCGAGGAGTAGGCGTTAACTGCCTAGCTGTTATTCCTGTCCAAGGGCTGGCTTACGGCGTCAATAAAGTTGTTTTACAAGTGTTATCTAAGGATAGTCCTGAGTCTGACGGAAAGAAACATCTATCCAATGGAATAGCCACCACTGTAGTGACCCCCTTAGCTGTAGCCTTTGAAAGAGTGAAAGTAATACAGCAACTCACAGGTGTTTCCTCTCAACGAGCAATCGAAGGGCTATATGAGACTCAATCTTATGCCGGTTTTTGTAAAGGGGCTGTTTCTACTTGGGTGCGCGACTATATTTGGTATTTGGGCCTTTTTGGAAATCACACGAGGATGGAGAGTATACAACCATCTATGATTCGCCATAAAGTCCTTAGAAAAATGGCGGCGGATGCAGAAATTGGGGCTCTTGTAGGAGCTGTTTCAGCTCCTTTCGATAAAGTACGCGCGAAAATGCAAGCCGATAACGTACTCCTTTCTCAAAAAAAACGGGACATCTATTCAACCCTCTCGAAGACCGTTCGACAGATTTATCAAGATGAAGGCTTACGTGGGTTACTCGCCCCTAAAGGCCTACATGCAAGAATGGCCTACGCTTCTGCTTCGGCAATAGTAATGGGCCTTACTACGCAAGAATACCCCCGACACTTCCCTTCTTCTCTTCATAAAGAGAATTAAGTTCTTACCGTTGTTTTGCGTACGCTGAATATGATCATAGTTAAAGTGAGAAGGCTCATGACCATCATCATTCCAGCCGGCATCCATTTGAAAGAAAGGGAAAATCGGTAAGTAAAGAAAGCATCGAGAACAATTACTAAAACCAGCGCTGTCAAAAGAGACCAACGCTTGGAATGAAATAGGCCGTTCACGCACGAGAGAAGAGCGACAGAAAAGGGGAGACTTGCATAAAGAGAAGCTAAACTATGCGAGTGAACATAGCCAAAAACTCCCCCTGCGGCAACGATTAAGGCATAGATAAGAACAGACCAAGCGGCAAGACGCATATGAATCTCCTTTTTTTTGAAGGGTAAATTGTAGCAATTTTAAACATTTATCTATAGTTCTCTCATGATAGAGTGGAATCAAATTAGTTTTATTTGGGGTTTTGATACACCCTTATAAGCTTATTTCGATACAAATTGCCAATTGATTTTCAAAATCAATGAAGTTTAATTTGGAAACACACTCATTCAAGAGGTATAGTTTGCTATTCGTTTAAAAATGCAATATAATAGATGTCTATGGGACCTTTTAAAAAAATCTATACCTGGGCATGCATGAAGGTGCATACCCCCTTGGCTACAATGTGGCTAGGGATCCTTTTTCTTTTTGAATTAGTGCTCTTCGTGCCTTTGGATGCTATTTTAATTCTCTTCTGTCTGCAGAAAAGAGAGAGGGCCTTTCATTTTGCAGCTATTGGAGCGCTTGCTTCAACAGTCAGCGGTATAGCAGGGTACCTTCTGGGAAGTTTTTTATGGGATACCATAGGACCTTATGTTGTCGGCCCTTTAATATCGCAAGAATTTTTCACGCGGATGACAATCCATTATAAGGAATATGAAAGTATAGCTGTATTTTTTGGTTCTTTATTACCCATTCCTTTTAAAGCTGTTGCACTGTCAGCAGGCTTCTGCCAGATACCCTTCCTACCTTTTATCGCCTGTGTTTTAAGTGCTCGGTTACTCCGCTTTTTCTTTTTAGCGGGTGCTGTCTATCGCTATGGCGAAGTTATCAATGCTTTCATCGAAAAACACTTTAGCCGCATAGTGGTAGCAGTCGGAGCTAAAATTGCTCTTACAGCTGCTTTTTTCTGGGCTTTGGGTCAATAACCTATGAAAATTCTGTGTGAAGAAGAGATCCCATTGGCTGCGGATCTTGTGCGGTCGGGTGAAATTGTGGCATTTCCTACAGAAACCGTCTATGGGCTCGGTGCTGCGATCTTCAATCCTACCGCGATCGCAAAGATTTTCCAGGCTAAGAACCGTCCCTCAGATAATCCTCTCATTGCACATGTTGCCAACCTTGACCAAGTGGAAATGATTGCGCATTCACTATCGAGTGAGTTTTTTCTCCTTGCAGAACTTTTTTGGCCTGGTCCCTTAACCATCGTAGTGTCCAAGAAAAAAGAAGTGCCTCTGATCGCAAGCGCGGGTTTATCGAGTCTCGGAGTCCGCATGCCAGCCCATGAGATTGCTCTTCGGCTCATCGAGGAAGTTGGGGAGCCCCTTGTTGCACCATCTGCCAATCTCTCCGGTAAGCCTAGCGCTACATGCGCTTCACACGTTCTCGAAGATTTTAAGGGAAAAATTGCCGCGGTTATCGATGGAGGTGCCTGTCAATTTGGGTTAGAATCTACAGTCTTTGACCTTGATAATAAGGAGATCTTACGTCCAGGTGCGATTACGGCAGAAGCAATCGAATCGGCCCTTGGACAGAAGATAGCCTGGGCACCATCCCATGCTGAAAAACCACGTAGTCCTGGTATGAAGTACCGCCATTATGCCCCTCAAGCCGCTGTTCATCTTTTTA
>Ga0207143_1007_pt1 | contig 74961 bp, 64 predicted proteins | sample Alteio_BWMinHeat_3_FD_153566 | JGI IMG/M metagenome (GOLD analysis project Ga0207143, IMG submission 153566) | Enriched cells from forest soil in Barre Woods Harvard Forest LTER site, Petersham, Massachusetts, United States -... | ecosystem: Environmental > Terrestrial > Soil > Temperate forest >... | reverse complement strand
AGCCGTGATTTCTCGTTTACTCTTAGGTCACCCTGGGCCATTTGAAATTTACAAAAAAATTGCCCGGGCAGTTGATTCTGTCAATCGCTCGGTTATGAAAAAGGCTTTGAAGCAACCGCTATCGACAGATGAAAAAGAAGAATATCAAAATTCTATTCAAATATTGCGAGAGGCTATCGACACCTCCTTAGGTGGAAAAGGTAAACTAAATCGAGGAGAATTTATTCAACATTTGCAAGAAGAACAGGAATTAACACCCCTACAAATAAAATTATCTCTTTTTACCATGTATTTTGCCGGTTCAGATACTGCCTCTGGACTCTTGAATTACTTGCTATGGCAATTGGGAAAACTTCCAGAGATTCAAGAGGAAATTTATGCAGAAATTCCATCTTCGAATGAAAATCTCTTCACGTATGCCCAAGATTCGCTAAGGATTCAACAACTGATCCATGAATCCATTCGACTCTATACACCCACGTATGTAATTGGCCGAATGCCCAATTGTCCAATACTTTGCACGGTTAAGGACAAATTAGGAAAAATCATCTTTCAAACTAAAATCGGAAAGAAAACGAAGCTGTTGAGCACACCCACTTTTGCTGCAAGAGATCCTCTTATATTTGAAAATCCCGATAAATTTGATCTAGAGCGATTCAAAAAGCCCTTAAAAAATTACCCGTGGTTTCCTTTTGGAGATGGGGTGCATTCTTGCCCAGGACAATGGTTGGCAACAGCGGAAATCTCTCTTTGCACAGCGTTATTGGTGAAGAATTTTAAGTTTATTTCCTTTCCAGAAAAAGAATTCGAACAGAAAGGCTACATCTCTTTAAAACCTTCAGAAAATGTGACTTTGCAGCTCTTCCCTCGGAATGCAGCTGAATAGTTAGGGTGTGCCCTTCGATTAAAGTTGAAAGTCATCGCCGAGATAAAAAGCGCGTGCTTCTCTACTGTGGATAAGTTCATCAACAGTGCCGGATAAAACGGTCTTACCTTCTCGTACAAGATAACTACGGTCGACAATCGAAAAAATCTCTCGTGCATTGTGATCGGTAATAAGAACGCTAATCCCTTTTGCTTTGAGGAGTTGAATCAATTTTTTGACATCTTGAATAGCGAGAGGGTCGATATTAGCAAATGGTTCGTCTAGAAGAAGTAATCGCGGCTCGGTTGCTAAAGCACGGCAAATTTCTAATCTTCGTCTTTCACCACCAGATAATGTGCCTGCTATTTTCTTAGTCAGTCGTTCAAGATGAAGATCTTCTAGGAGTTTTTTTGTTCGTATTTTGCACTCTTCTTTAGACAAAGTGAGCGTTTCTAAGATACATAGAATATTTTCTTCGACAGTTAGAGAGCGAAAAACAGAAGGTTCCTGGGCTAGATACCCCATCCCGAGTTTAGCTCGCTCATGGATACTTAGTCGGGTCACATCTGTTCCTAAGAAAATCACTTTACCAGCATCGGCTTGAATTAAACCAATCGTCATGTAGAAAGCTGTTGTTTTACCAGCTCCATTGGGGCCCAGCAATCCAACAACTTCGCCGGATTTAACTTCAAAAGATAGACCGTTGACAACGGCCCGATTACCGTAATTCTTAATGAGCTTTTCAACTTTAAGAATAGGCGCGCGTGATTCTTTGAGCAAAGACTCTTTAGGTTGATTAGTTGTCGAAGAAGGTAAGGGTAAATTACTGAGATTGAACATAAGAGCTAACAGGTTTTGTTAAATTAAAAACTTTTTGTAGAAGAGCTTCTTCATCAGCCGTAAACGAGAATTGTACATTCCCAATTCCTTTAACAGAACCTGTCTGATGATTTTCGTCTTGTGTGAGATGAATTTCTTGGGCTCGGATACGAAGATTTTCTTTGCCATCCCAAAATAAGACGCGAGATCCTGGATGTGCTCCTAAAATAAATGTACGGGTTGTTGGCGAGTAGGTGACCCAATCTGCAAGGCCAAAACGTGGGGCTTGTGCTGCATTGTGAGTCAGAATCCGGATATTTCCTTTTAAAGAGATCGATGAAGGATGTAAGCGTTGATCTTGTAATGCATAGTCAATAACTCCGCGATCTGCATAAACAGCAATTTGTCCTTCTTCGTAATAGAGTTGATCTTCTTTTGCGACCTTCGTTCCCTTAGCGGGACTTTCAAAAATGGCATGCATATTCTCATGATCGAGAAGGATCTTTCCATGGCATATGATGCGTTGAAACCCATCACGGTTAGGGGCCTGAAATTTCAGTTCCGACCTTCCTGATGTCAGAATGGAGGCAATCGTTTTAGAATCTCCTTCATCGCGCTGAATAAGAGTGAGCTCTTTATCTACATCAAGAGTGCCAAAAGAAGTTTCTTCAACATGGGTTTTCCCTAGCAGATTCAAAGTATTCTGGGGATAATCCCACATTAACCGTTCGGATTCGAAGCGAATTTCACCTTTTTGTAGATGAGGGAGAGCGGAAGAAAAGAATAGACCCTTTGGATTTTTAAGAAATAAAATATGGCGATTGACGTCGATTTCCACCATTTCCGCAAGTATATGATCATCGCCTCTCTGTATATCGCATGTCGTAAAAGCGTCAGTCGGATAGGCGCGTAGAGCATTATCACTGCCTTTTTTATAAAGCGCTTTACCAGCATGTAAAGTCAGCGATTGGGCATAATCGATAACAACAGAACCTGTTGCGGTTATTTCTTGAACGAAAAAATCGCTTCTTCGGTCAGAATGGCCCATTTTTTCAAAAGTCAAATCGATGACATCGCTCATTAAACGTAGAGAATTTTCTTGGTGACCTAAGTTCAAACGATCGGTGTATATTACTTTTTCTTTTTCAGAGGAGAGCAACTTTCCTCGAAGCATCGAGAAGTCGAGATCAGCGTGGTTGCAGCGAAGCCGGGCATGATCCTGAAGCTCGATCTGAATTGTCTTTTTCAAGGATATCGTAGAAAAGGGAAATTCTTTTCCCGTGTCTTGTTTTTGTAAGATGGCTTCTTCTGCACGCATTTTACCCAAGCCATGATCAAGAGCAACCTGGCCTGTTAGCATCAATGCATTTCCATCATACGAAGCGCTAGAAGAAGAGATGGCACCTGCTGCATCCGGAGTGCCAGCGGAAGTTGTCAAAATCGCATAAGGAACAAGGCATAGTAAGCCGAAAAAAAAGGAAGGTCTGCTCTTTTTCGTATTTCTACCTTGCAAAGTGTTGCTAGGGGAGGAGCCAAAAAAACGATTTTTTATGCTTCTTGGAAACGCACGCATCTTCATATTTTTGTTACTCCGCTACGGGATTCATGGACGCTTTAAAGTTAGAGGCTTGGAACATGGGTGTTTTCCCGTTAATGTGCATTTTGATCTGTTCTGCATTTCCTTTTAGAAAGGGTGCTATCGAAGGAAGATGGCCAATTTCGGGTAAATTATCGCCTGAGAGACGGTAAAGAGATAGTGTTGCTTCTTCAGCTAATAAGCTCTGGGATAAGAAATGGTAGACCCCCTCGTTAGCTGTAAAATAACGACTCTGCTGATGAGAACCGTGAGACCCTAGACCGGAGACAATTTTATCTTGCATCCAACAGCGCATACCATGAAGTTGTTCAATCACTTCTACTTTATTCTGGACCGAGTAGAGATTAAGAGAGGAAGCAGCGCTTTCTATCCGGTAGTGCAATCTTTCAGAGCCCTCATTAGAAAACCAAATATCTTTGCAAACTAAAAGGCGATCTTGACAGACAGGAGGGGAGGTTTTAGTAAAGTGTCGAGACTGTTCCAAAGCCGATGTATAGGAACGATAATCGGATGCACGAGGCCACCCAAGAAAAAAAAGTATGCCAAAAGTTAAAACAGTAAAAGCTAGAGCAGTGATCCTGGTCAATCGACGGAACATGGCTCTTGTATCCTTTGTACTAAATTATAAATTGATCGCACTTCTTTTAGCAAATCGCCTAAGTTTTGAAGGTCCAAAACAGAATCGCGATCGCTCTTAGCCTCAGCTGGACGAGGGTGCGATTCAATAAATAGACAATTCGCTCCCGCAGCGACCGCAGCACGTGCTAAGACAGCGATAAATTCGCGTTGGCCTCCACTTGATTGACCATTACCTCCAGGCAGTTGTACAGAATGGGAGGCGTCAAAACAGACGGGAAAACCAAAACGCTGCATAATGGGGATCGAGCGTATATCGGTAACAAGATTATTATAACCAAAAGTAGTTCCACGATCGGTCAAAATGATTCGCTCATTCCCCGCTGCAAGTAACTTCTCTACAATATTCCCCATATCCCAGGGAGCCATGAATTGGCCTTTTTTTACATTGACTGCTGCCGAACTTCTTCCTGCAGCCACAAGTAGATCGGTCTGACGACATAAAAAGGCAGGGATTTGAAGAACGTCGCAAACACTTGCAGCAGCTTCCACTTCTTCTGGAAGATGAATATCGGTAAGAACAGGGATTTCAAATTGTTTTTTCACTTTTTCTAGGATGGCCAGGCCTTGTTCTGCTCCGGGACCTCGAAAAGAATTGTACGAAGAGCGGTTCGCTTTATCGTAACTTGATTTATAAATGAGCTGAATTCCAAGAGATGTAGTGAGTTCTTTCAAAATCCCCGCAGTTTCCATAGCGAGTTCTTCGCTTTCAATCACGCAAGGACCCGAGATGAGAGTCAAAGGTTGTCCAGGACCAATTAGAAAATCTTTAATTTTTACATGTTGCATAGATATTTGAGTTCTACTGTCTTCTTAAGAGTTCAGCCATAGAATACAACCCGGGGGGTTGTCTGGCCAGAAATTTTGCTGTTAGTAGGGCTCCTTTGGCAAAAACATTACGTGAAAGTGATCGATGGGTAAGGGTAAGCTCCTCATCATCGCAGGAAAAAATAATTGTATGATCCCCGATGACTTCCCCCATTCTTTGACTTTCGATAGAAGGGGATTGACTAGAGGCTTCCTCCACACATCTCGATAATTGCTGAGCTGTGCCGCTTGGTTGATCTTTTTTGTGCACATGATGCGTTTCGATAATTTTAATCGTACAAAGATCACTGAGCATACGGCTGAGTAAGGTAGTGGCGTTTGTCATTGCACTTACAACTAAGCTGAAGTTTGGAGTGTAAAAAAGAGGGATTGATTGAGCGGCTTCCTTCATCAATTTAAAATTATCTTCCGAATGGCCTGTTGTCCCAATAACAACCGGTTTTTTCTTTTTACAAGCGCCGTCTAAAAGATTAGGCAAATTGACTGCTGCAGAGACATCGATCACTAAACTACTTTTTTCAAAAAGTTCATCCATATTGGCAGTCAAGAAGAGGCCGATTTTTTCTTTTCCTGCTAATGCCCCTAAATCTTCGTTCAAACAGGAAACACCCCCTAGTCCACATGCAACAGAAAAATCCTGATCTTCTAGGGCGAGGGCTAAAATTCTACGCCCTAATTTCCCGCTTGCTCCTGCAAGACCTAGTGATAAACAATCCATAAGACGCATTCTAACGAAGCAGTAAATTTTTAATCGCTAATTAATTTGCCTACACCTTACTAGTAAATTTGGGTGATATTCCTCGGTTTTGCTATTACTATCACTTTAACCCATGATGGAGTGTGGCTCTAGGCGGCACGCAGATATTAAAGTGACGAAATTTTAAATTATGGGCACCCGATTAGAAAAGGGGATTGCAAAATGTTGCGATGTTGAGTAGAATTTGTCCCCTTTGAGTACAAGTTAGGGATTGATAGCTCAGCTGGATAGAGCACCCGCCTTCTAAGCGGGCGGTCGCAGGTTCGAGTCCTGCTCAATCCGTTTTTTCAAACCCCTTCCTGTGTGCTATGACGAGATCTTCTTTAGCGCTCTCTCTGCGGCTTCCGCAAAATTCTCACTTGGGTAATTGGGTTCCTCATCCCTGTTCATTCCCCGAAGTTGATGCAATTCTTGAAGAGTTTATGACTTCGCCCCTTAATGAATGGACGGAGCATAAAAAAATTGAAAAAATCAATTTGGCTTTGTTGGGTCTAATTCAAAAAACGGCAACACCCTGTTTTTTACTACCCTGTGTGCTGGATTTCATCAACCAGGTTGAGCAAAAAAAAGTTGTAAGTCGCTACACATTCACAACGTTTGAACTCTTCCTCAATGAGTTTTCTGAAATATCCGAAGAAGAAAATTATAAAGTTCGCTCTAAAATTGTAGGCAAATGGATTCCAAGAGAGCGTTACCAAGATATATTTCCTGTGGCAACCGGCAAACATTATGCAGGTAGTCATTTTGTTACTGCGCATAGTTCGCCTGATCTCGACACTACAGTGGCCTCCTTCTGGGGATGGATGGACGCATTCGGATGCCGCATAAGTGAGGGGCTTCATGTTTGGAATGTCCCAGGAGGACCGCCAGAAGGGCAAGTGGAAATAGGATTCTTATTCTACCAGATTTTTGGGCCTAACATGTTTCAACACATCGCCAAGACGCGATCAAGTTTAGGCATTACGGGTCTTAATCTGATGACACAAAAGGGGATGACAAGAAAAAACACGGGTGCATCCGCACGCGAAATGCATCACCATCATAGCCATGATGCAATTGTTTTAACCGATGATGAAGGTTTTTATGTCGGAGATTGGCATAACCTTGATATCGAAGGTGTTCAACAAGTCGTCACTCTTCTCGGAAATTCCTTGCATTGGTTCTCCCATCATCTTCAATCCGCTTTCATTTCATTATTTAGTAAACCTGAACTTTATCAAGATGATGTGCGAGCTCTAATTCAAAAGTTGTGCAATTTACAACTTTCTGAATGTCGGCCCATCCAGAGCCTCACGGAAAAGCAAAGAGACCACTTACAAGCTTTTTTAAGAAAAGTTTTGAAAGTAGAGGCAGGCGTAACGACAACCTTTGTCGCTTTCGCCCAAAACCTCGAAAAATTGAATATCCAAAAATTTCATGAATCCCTAAAGATTTTAGAATCTCTTGCTTCGTCTGATCTCTTCGATAGCGGCGGAAAATTAGTGGAAAATCGGGTGAGGATTTTTCAATTTTTTGAGAAAGTCGTCGAAACACTCGATGATGCTCTTCAAGGGATTTCTAGGCATGTCGATCAGTTAGCTGTTGCGCTAAATATTAAGACCCAAGTTTTTGGTCATCATCCGCAGTCGGTTAGTTCGCGAGCCGATTTAGAAGAAATTCGTAGTAAAATGGGCACATATCCCTATCTTACCGTGACCGGGTCGGATCTACACGGATCTTTGACACCTCTTGGTATTATCCATGCAAGCCAACTATTTCGCCCTATCCTCGGGACTGTCACGTTACGCGATTTTTGTAATCGGGATGAGACGAGAATTCCATCTTATTTAGAAGTCATCAGTGTTATCGATCATCACAAGAGCGCTTTACAAACAAGTTCTGCTCCCGTTGTTACCATTTCTAATGCGCAATCCTCCAATAGCATGGTAGCGGAATTAGCCTTTTCGATTAATGATCGATTTAGCATGGCCGGTATGACATTCGAAGACATTGCACGCCAATTAAATCAGGCGATGAATACTCTTTCGACTCCCGCGCAGAAAAGAATTCTTCAACGAGTATTGCAAAGACAGATGACGGCCGATCGTAAAGAGGGCTTCTTTATCCATCCAGCTCGTGAATTCGTCGAATATCTCCATTTCTTGTACGCTATATTGGATGATACGGACCTTCTAACTAAAGTTTCTGCCCGAGATGTCGAATGTGTTGCTTCTCTAATTAATCGTCTAAAATCGTTAACTGTAGGCGAAGAAATAGAAGCAGTAAACTTCGATGATCTGGCACGCGATGATAAGTTTGTAGGTGTTGCGGCGCAGCGTCTTTTACAAAACGAAGAGCTCTATTCGCTTTACCATAAAGTTTATAAGGCAAAAGAAGATGCGGTCGAGGCAAATATTCTCCTTTGTAGAGAAAATAAACCCTCTTCTTTGTTTGCTGATACCAAGGTACAGAATGGTTGCTGTCGTGTGGGACAGTCTAAAATGTTCGCCAAAAATTTTCCCGTCTTCGAGATGGAAATAGAAAAGATTCGTGCTTTTTGGGTCAAAGAGGCCCAAATTTTCTATCGAGAAAGACCTGATTGTGATTTACATCTTCACATGATTAGTACACTTGCAGGTGCTGAAGATCTTTTTCATGGCACAACGGATGAATATCAGCATCGAGATCAGTTATGGATATGGATTCCTCTAAATGACTCCTCAATTGGGCATCTCAAGAATTTTCTGAATGGTTTCCGAAGCCTATCGATATTCCAATCGCCTCTAACCGAGGTGGAGTTTTTAGGGAAGCATTCTCAAGAGCTGGGTGAAATTTTCAATGAGAGTTTTTTACCGGTTCCTTGCAAAATTGCTAAGAATAAAATTCCGGATTTTTCGATGGCTATCCTTTATTTTCCTGCAGGTGCGATCAATTCCCGCAAAGCTCAGATATCTCCTTACTTGCCTAAGCTTGTAACTTAACCTCTTTCAAAATTCTGTTATTCCTATTCTTCAAGTTTATGAAAACGTCAGATAGAAAATTTTGAAAGAGGCAGTGATAAATCACTTTTAGAAAAACAATCAAGAATTACGATCGATCCTTTTTTAAAGGAGAATCGCTCTATTCCTGATCTTCAAAGGATTCTCGTGGTTCATCCTCGATAATTTCGAGATTAACTCGAATACCATTCCGACTCGCTACAGACATTAGCAATGTGCGAATAGCGTTGATAGTTTTGCCTTTTTTTCCGATGATTTTGCCAATATCGGATTTCTCAACACCTAGTTCAATGATCAATGTATGCGTGCCGCCTATTTCTTTGATGTGCACTTTATCGGGATGATCAACGAGATTTTTGACGATGTATTCCACAAATTCTTTCATAATGTGCGATCCTCGGTTTTAAACGGGCCCCTTTCTAGATTAAATATCCAATGCTACCATCTACTTCGGTATACTAAGCAAAAGTAAAAATATTAATCCATACTAACCTATCTTTTTGCTCCCTTTCGAGCTCTGTTTTTCCTGCGATTCAACTTTTTTTAGTTTATGGAAGCTCTCCTAAAGAAGAAATATCATTATTTATTATTAAAATATTTTTATAAGTACTTGTTAATTATAATTATTGTAATTTTATACAATTAAATATAAAATAATAAAAATTTCATTATTTAATTGGTTTTTATGTCGATAAGTTTGAAAAGAGAATTTCCTAGAATAGAACAATTTACCATGTGTGATAGCGAAGGCTCATCGATTCAAGTCGAGCGAGGAATTGAACAAATTTCTTCAAGCGGTGCAATTCGAGAAATCAATCGTTATACGAATGGAATGTCAGATATTGTAAGAGTGTATCCTCGATCAGTATACAAAGAACTGCAAGATTTTAGAATCCGCTATTCACTACCTTCATGTCCTCAAGTCCAAGCATTTGTTAATCATCTTGAGCATCCTGATTTTGAAGGCGATATGATAAAAGCCATTCAGAAAGAAGCTTTAAGTATGCATGCTCAAAGATTATTCTCTACTTCGAGGGAGGCGGAAGAAGCCATACAAATTGCCCATTCGCGACAACTCCAGAGGCTGGACAAGAAGGCACTCGAGCGCAGAATAGAGGCTGTTACAGGAGATTATGAAAAGTTTGAGCGCGTTGTACATAAGAATCTAAGCCAAGTTCTTAGAACTCACGGTAAGTGCTATACCTTACGTCTTGAAGAGTCTTCTCTATATACGGAATTATCTTCTCTTCGTCGAGAATTGGAGTTGTATAATCGTTCCCCCGAAGTCGAGAGTCTTGATAAGCTTGCGAATCAATCCCGATTCCTGACTACTTCTTCCAATGGAATGGTGTTTAATATCCCCTTTATCAAGGAAGAGGCCACAGCGAACCCAGAAGGAGAAGCGGCAGAGCTATTGCGTCAGTATGAAAAAATCCAATTTCGTCAATCTTCTCTTTGTGAAAGGCTGGGAAAGCTTGCCGATAGGTTAGAGGAAGTTCGTAAAAATCTGGATGAGTTAGATGTTGATAGAGTTCAGGGGGAGGTGCGTTTTGCCTTCCTCGACTTGACAACGATCAAAAAAATGGTCTCTATCGGCGTGCATCAAGAGAATTTATCCACTAAAGCCTACCTTCAATTTTTAGATTTGGCTACAAAGCGACATACGTATTTTTGTCCTTTTGAAGGAAGGAGAATTGAGACGACTGGAGAATTTTCTGATGAGATATTATTTAAGGACCCATCTACTAATGCTGTTATTCTACAATTGCCGATCTCTTATGCTGCACATTGTATAGCTAAGAAATGGGAAAAAATATCAGCGAGCGTAGTTACTAAATCTATTTCTTCTGATACCCCTTTGCCCCTCTCATGTGAAGGGGTATATGCTCTTGTAAAGAACTACTCTAGAAATATTGATCATCTTTCATCCGAGGACTGGCAAGCGTTAAAGAATTGGATTGCTGGTGTTGGTCATCGAAGTGCCATGCAAAGCTCCAGTCGTTCATCAAGCAGCAGTTCTACTAGTTCAATTCAAGATGCAGGTGGTGCAAGCTCTTCATCGTTGGCCTTGCCTTCCTTGGCTTAAAGTGTGTCCTAAGAGCGTTTAAATCTAAATTTTAGAACACTCTCTAGACAGATTATCAAAAATAAAAAAATTATTAATTAATATCATGTATAAATATTTTTAATAATCTCTCAAAATCATGTTCACGCCTATTTTATTTATAATTATAATTAAATTAGTTATGATTGTATAACAATTTACTAAAAATATGTAAGGCTCTCATGGCAGCAACTATAGGCAGTTTCGTTGAAATTCAAAATCTAACAATGCGTATAGCCGATGGTTCTTGGAGACAAGTAGAACGAACCATACAAGAAGTACCCGAATCCAACACTGTGGTCGTAACAGATCGTTGTGAGGGGAGTAGTATCCCCATGGCCCCTATATGTTACAGCGCTGCGGATTATCTTGATCGGTTAAACATAAGAGAACTCTACAAACGTCCCTCGATTCCCTTTGTGAAGAATTTGGTGCGCACACTCGAAGATCCTGATTTTGAAGGCAATATGATCGAAGCGATTCAAAAGGCAGCTCAAGAAATGGTGAAAAGTCGTTTTTTCTTTGCACCTTGGGAGGCAGAAAGGGCGATACAAATCGAACATCTACGTGTGCTGGAAACTCTGGATAAAGATGTTCTGAAAAAAAGAATTGAAAATGTCACAAAAGATTGGCGCAAAAACGAACGCATTGTAGAAAGGCAACTTAAAAAGCAACTTACGCTTGTGGATCGGCACCAAAAATTAGAGACTGCGATCTCAGATGTAGTTAAAAGGGAGAAAGAGTTAGGAAGGCTTGTAAATGATCGTCGCAGTAGCTTCTTAAGACGCGTTATTGATCTGGGATTAGTTGAGAATTTCCGCAATGAAGCAGCTATTGAATCTTTACAGAAAGAAGCAATTCGACATCCTGGGGGACACCTATCAGACTTATTCAATGAATACCAAAATTTACAATCGCTCACCCAAATTCATGGGGCTCTTCGTGAGCAAAGGGATATGTTTAATGAGGAGATGCGAGATTTAACTACTCTCATGATTCGGGATAGGAAGCATTTTGGCCTGTTTAAACTTTGTAATCCTGAAGCAGGAACTCGTGTGAGCGTTCATCAAGATAATTTGGCAACAAAGACTTACCTCCACCATCTCGATTTAGCTGGAAGGCGAAAGAGTGTTTGGGATAATGGCAGCATCATGGAAACGAGTGGTGAACTTTGTGATGAAATAAGTCAAGCGCGACCGGGAGCTGACTTTAGAACTTCCCCCCTTTTATATGCGAAGAGATGTGTGAATATTCGGCTAAGGTTAATATTTGACAAAGAAAGGGCTGAAGCGACAACTTCTCATAGGCCACTCTCCTACGCGGGGGTTTATGCTCTAATAAAGACAGATCCACGAGGCTGTAAAAGTAGTTCTCTAGAGGAATGGGAGCAATTGGAAGATGAAATTCAATTTTTAAGAACTGCTAGAAGCCCAAGTTCTAGTATCTCATCGAGTGATCCTAGCGTTTAAAGCAGTTCTTCAGGAGAAAATTATTTAGTGCAACTTGCTTAAATTGCCTAACAAACACTCCATAGTTGGCGGCAAAGGAGCTTGAATTGAAAGCGCTTCCTTCGTGATAGGGTGTAGGAAGTCGAGGCGTCCTGCATGTAAGAGCTGTGTCTGAAAATTCCAATGTTTATTTGCTGAAGTAGATCCATAAATGGGGTCGCCTAAAATCGGCGCACCGCAATGTTGCAGGTGTACCCGGATTTGATGGGTTCTCCCCGTCATTAAATCGACCTCAACAAAAGCGAGATTACCAAAAACTCCTAACGTTTTGCATACTGTAACAGCTGGTTTACCTTTATCGGTTAGGACAGTCATTTCTTTACGTTGGGTGGGATGCCGACCAATGGGAGCATCGATTACTCGATCGCCTGGATTACCTACACAAAAAGCAAAATAGGTTTTCTTGACTTCACGTTTACTAAATAATAAAGAAGCTGATCGATGGGCTTCGGGAGTTTTTGCAGCGAGTAAAACGCCTGTCGTGTCCCTATCTAAACGATGAATAATGCCTGGACGAATATCTTGAGCCGTTGCCTCTTTTTGTAGGAAGGCTTCTTGACCACAGTGAAAGAGAAGGGCATTGACAAAAGTGTCTTGGGGATGCCCAGGAGCTGGATGAACCACCATGCCGCATGGTTTATTTACAGCCAGAAAATGTTCATCTTCAAAAAGAATATCGAGAGGAATATTTTGAGGCGTTAGATTGATTTCGGGTGTGAGGATGAATCTCACCTCGATTTCATCATCCTTGTGAAGGGGAGTTCTTTTTTTGACAATTTCACCGTTAACTAAGACAGCGCCTTCGTCAATTAAAAATTGAAAATATGTTCGTGAAAAAGTAGCAAAGCGGTTTTTTAGGACTTTATCTAGTCTCTCGCCTGCTTCTTCAGGTAAAATAATAAGGGATTCGAAAGGTTCTTCCATTGGAAAGAGTATAAACCATTGAAGAATTATACTCTTATAATCTAATCATCTTGGCCTTTAAGAGACCTGCCAAGTTTTTTCTGTGTTTCTTCCTGTTTTTTTAATTGACGCTTCATGTCATCCATTATGGATTGTATCCATTGTTCAAGAGCTTTTTTAACTTCTTTAATTAGCGTCGTGCGATCTTCGTCTTTTGCATTTTTGGCGAACATTTTACCAAAAGGCGTATCGAGAATATTTTGATCTTTTGGGGTAAGTTTTACATTAGCAATAAGATCTTGTGCATCGGGAAGGCCTCCCTTGGGGCTATTGTTAGAAATAGGATCTGTCATATAACCTTTATTTTATTTTAATAATAATGCATGATGATGTCTTAGGCAATTAAAAAAATAAAGAACAGTGACAATAGATACCAAAGATGAACAAAAGGCTTGGCAAAAAGTAATTAATATACTTTCCTACAGGGCTTATTTTTCCGCAGAGTTACAAAGAAAACTGATCACTGCGGGTTTTTCAAAAGAGGTAATTGAGGCGGTTATTTTCCGGTGTCAACAAGCTGGATATGTTAATGATAGAGACCATGCAGAGCGTATGATTGCCATGTGGACCAAAAAAGGATATGGGCCTTTACGAATACGCCTAGAATTACAAAAAAGAGGTGTTAAAGAAGTTATACCCTTAGAAAACAATGCCTCCTACATTCATCTTTATCTCGCTAAACATTTGCCTAAAGAACCTACAGAACAACAAAAAGCTAAAGTCATTCGCGCTCTAGTGCGACGTGGTTTTTCTTTAGAAGTAATTTTCATAGCATTGCAGGAATGTCTCTCCTAGGCTATAAACGGATCTTTTTACATATGGTGCACCATGCGGGTTGGCGTCATAGGGATCAACTATAAAAACTCTTCGCTGCATTTACGGGAAATATTAGCTAAAGCGTGTCGCTTTTGCTTCTCTTCTGAATATTTCTCTTATCGCATGCCAGGTACCATTCTTCTGTCGACATGTAATCGTACCGAGATATATTTCGGGACAGATGAACTGACAGAAGCTCATGGCATGATCCTAGCAGAGCTGCGTCAGTTCATTCATGAACCTTTCGAACAGAAGCTTTATTCTTTTTTTGGGGCGGATTGTTTTTGGCATCTAGCTAAAGTCGCTGCCGGATTAGATAGTGCGATTCTATCGGAGACCGAGATTCAAATGCAGGTTAAGCAGGCCTATCGGACAGCTGTTAACCATACGAACATTTCTTGTTGTCTCCACTTTCTTTTTCAGAAATGCCTAAAAATTAGTAAGGAAGTTCGTTCCGCTTTTCCTCTACCACGTGGGTTGCCGAACTTAGAAAAGGTTCTTTTCCAGATCGTGCAAAAAACCTATGGATCAAAACCAATCAGAATTCTTTTTATTGGAAATTCGCAAATTAACCGACAAATTATTCCTTTTTTTCGGGCTAAGCATAATTATTTAATTACATTATGTACGCGTCATCCTGCTAAGGCAGAAGCTTTATTACAAGAAGGTGGTATTGAACTTGTCAATTGGGGTATCCTGTCGTCTTGGTTTGAATGGGATGTAATTATTTGCGCAACACAGAATCACAATTATCTTTTAGAGCCTAATCAGGTGACAAAATCCTTAAATGCTAAAGGTCTTATTTTCGATTTGAGTGTTCCTCGGAATGTCGATCCCTCCCTGGGAAGGCATCCTGCTTTTCAACTGTACAACATGGAAGAGCTGGCGCAAATTGTCGATGTTGAGCGTCGGCACCATCTTGGAGAGGTAGACGCAGCGCACAGTCTTGTGATAGGAGCTGTGGATAGGCAGTTGGAAATCTATCAGGAAAAACTGAACCGGAAATTGTTGTGCATAGGCTAATTTTTCTCTTTGCTTTTTTCTTATTTAGCACTGCTAATCTTCGATCTGAAAACACGATTCCTTCTTCTTCTGTGCCTGTAAAAACGCAAGATCAAAAAAAGATTCCTCCAGACAAAGATATAGAGGAAAGTGATTTTGTCACCTTGCCTATCGGAGCCGTATCTGGAGGCGACTATCATGTTGCAGCCGAAAATATTGAAATTTTAGGCACTATTGAAGGGGATGCTTATATAGCCGGGATGCAAGTCTTTATCGATGGAGAGATTCTAGGTGATCTTTTGCTTACGGCCGTTAGTGCAACGATAGCGGGGAAAGTTCATGGCAATGTGCGTTTCGTCGGCGGTCAAGCAATATTTAGTGGTGAAGTAGGAAAAAATGTATCTGTTGTTGCAGGAAGTCTTCAAATGCAGTCTTCTTCTGTCATTCGAGGCAATATGACTGTGCTTGCAGGAACCACCGATATTAGTTCTGATATTGGCGGAAAAGTATCCGTTGTGGCAACTGATGTGCGCTTAGCAGGGAAAATTGCTAAAACATTGAATGTGATTGCAGGGCGTTTGCGATTGACTTCGAAGGCAATGGTCGGAGGGGACTTAGAATATCGGGGAAATCAAAAAGCTGTAATCGATCCTGCTGCTGTTATTCGGGGTGAATTAATACAGCATCGTGGTTTTTTTAGTAATTTAGAAGGGAGTGTTTTTGACCGTTTCTTGAGAGGATCTAAAATCCTCGGACTTATGATGAACTTCCTTTTCACTTTTGTTGTAGGGATTTTTATCATGAAAGTCTTTCCTAGAAATCTCAAAAATGCCCATCGAATTATCTCAACTGCTCCCTTACGCGCGATGGGTATGGGGGTCGTTCTTCTGATAGCTCTCCCTTTGGCCTCTTTATTGTTACTTATGACAGTTTTGGGAGCACCATTTGCTGTCGCCTTGCTCGCTATTAATATTTTGAGCTTTTATACAGCGAAAATATTTTCCATCACATGGGGTTCTAATTTTTTAGCACATAAAGCCCACATGCGAGCAGGTCCTATAACAGTTTTTGCTCTAGGTCTAATTATTTACTACGCTTTGACAATGATTCCAAAAGCTGGTTTTTTCATTTCATTTGCCGCTTTACTTTTGGGATTAGGCGCTGCGTTACTAGGGCGAACGCAAAGGCAATTTTTCTAAAAGAGTGAGAATGAAATATTTCTTTTTGATGCGCCTTCTAAAGTCTAATTTAAGAATGCGTTTTTAGAAATCGGCGTTGCTAAGAAAACGAGGAAAGGGGATGACATCACGAATATTATCCATTCCTGTTATGAATCGAATAAGCCGTTCAAATCCTGCTCCAAACCCTGCATGGGGTACCGAACCATATTCCCGGAGTTGTGTATACCACCAATAGCCTTCCGGCTCGAGGTTACATTCGACAATTCTTGCGTGCAAAGCATCCAGACGGTCTTCACGTTGACTCCCTCCGATCAGCTCGCCAATTTTAGGCACAAGCATATCCATAGCTTTGACCGTTTTCCCATCGTCGTTTAAACGCATGTAGAAAGCCTTAATCTCTTTAGGGTAATCCGTCAGAATTACGGGTTTTTTGCAATATTCTTCGGCAATATAGCGTTCGTGTTCGGATTGTAAATCGCTACCCCAATCACAAGGAAATTCAAATTTACGTCCCGATTTTTGGAGAATATCGATGGCTTCTGTGTAAGTAAGGCGTGCAAAAGACGATTCTGCAACTTGACGCAGACGTTCTAATAATCCCTTTTCGATGAATTGATCGAAAAAAGCGAGGTCTTCGCTACAATGTTTGAGAACATAGCGAACGACATATTGAAGATAGCTTTCTGCGCATTCTGCATTATCTTCAAGATCAGCAAAAGCCATTTCGGGCTCGATCATCCAGAATTCTGCAAGATGGCGGGGAGTGGTTGAGTGCTCGGCTCGGAAGGTAGGCCCAAAAGTATAAATATCGGACATCGCGCAAGCCAAGGCTTCGCCATTCAATTGGCCCGAAACAGTGAGATAAGCCGGTTTGCCAAAAAAATCTTTAGAAAAATCTATTTCCCCTTTTTCTGTGCGCGTGGGCTTATTCAAATCCAATGTTGTTACGAGGAATTGTTCGCCGCCCCCTTCGCAGTCTGAAGCAGTAATAATGGGTGTCTGAACATAAAGAAAGCCTCGCTCTTGAAAGAAGAGATGTGTCGCAAATGCAACTGCATTGCGAACACGTAATACAGCTCCCTGCGTATTTGTTCGAGGGCGTAGATGTGCAATGGTACGTAAAAATTCAAAAGTATGCCGTTTTTTTTGTAGAGGGTAGGTATCGGCACTACATGTTCCCAAAATCTTGACATGAGTCGCTTTGAGTTCCCAGGGCTGTTTATGGCCTGGGCTTTCAACCAAAATCCCTTCTATCGCGACGGAAGATCCGGTGGTAAGTTGCGGTATGATCTCTTGGTAAGAAGCAAGATCGGCATTGATGATAACTTGCAGGCCGCTAAGTGTGGAACCGTCGTTGATCTCTACAAAGGCAAAACTTTTTTGATCTCGCATAGTTCTTACCCAACCGCAAATAAGGTGGGATTGACCGATCATGGATTTTTCTATCTGGCGGATACGTAAGCGTTTCATACGAAAGATCTCCGTAACATAGCGATCTCATTTTCCCAAAGAGGAGGTCCCCCCGGAGTTTCAAGATATTTAGGAAGCTCCCGCAAATTCTTATGGCGCATGATGATCTTAAAGGATTCTATGCCTATTTGACCTTCACCCAGAGGAGCATGACGATCACGACAAGAACCTAGAGGCTTCATGGAATCATTGAGATGCATGGCATACAAATGAGTAAGGCCGATCTCTTTGTCAAATTTGTCCAACGTTTCCTGCCAAGCTTCTTCTGTTCGGATATCATATCCAGCAGCAAAAATGTGGCAAGTATCAATGCAGACACCTATTGGAACTTTTTTGTGAAGCTGATGTACGATATAACCTAACTCTTCAAACTTTGCTCCCACAGAGCTTCCTTGGCCTGCTGTGGTTTCAAGAAGAAGGCGTGTCGTTCCTTTATGAATGAGGCTTTCCATGCTCAAGATACTATCGACTATACGCTCTAGGCATTCTTCTCGTGAACCATCTAGAGCTGCGCCGGGATGAAAATTGAGAAAGGTAATATTAAACCTATGGCAGCGTTCAATTTCACGACGAAACGTGTCGCGACTTTTCTCCAACCCATCGGCTTTAGGAGAGCCTAGATTGATGAGGTAACTATCATGGCTCATTACTTGGTGAATGCCGGTAGCTTGTTTCGCTTCGTTCCAAGCGACTATTTCTTGATCAGAAATAGGGCGGCTTCCCCATTGTCTTTGATTGCTAGTGAAAAATTGAATCGTGGTTGCGCCAATTTTTTGCCCCTCAAGAAGAGCATTGTGCGCACCACCTGCAGCGCTTGTATGCGCGCCGATTAATAACTTATCTGCAGCGGATTTTTCCATAAAATTCGGGCCGCATAATTAAAGGGGCAGCCATGCTGCCCATTTTGACTTATAAGCTTTTTTTATTTTGCAATTTCTTCTCATGTCCTAAAAGGGCATGGTCGATCCCAACCTTAGGAGGTATGGGCTAAGAATTCGCAAATAAGCGGAACGTTTACTGGCATAGGATGAGGAATTTGGTCAGGAGAAGGAAGCATTGTCAATTGTCCTGAAAAATTGCTTTCATCCAAGGAGAAATAATCAGGCAGATTGCGTGATCCGCTACTGATGGATTGCTTTACAATCTCCATATTGCGTGATGCGGGCTTTATGGAAATAACCATTCCGGGGCGCACATGGAAAGAGCGGCGGTCAACTTTTTTTCCGTTAACCAAAATGTGTCCATGGGATACGAGTTGATGGGAAGCAAAAATTGTAGGAGCTAATTTTAAGCGATAAACTACATTGTCCAATCGGCATTCAAGTTGTTGAATGAATGCATGGTTAGTGTTTTCTTTAACTCGCTGGGCTTCGCGGTAATAGCGTATCAGCTGTTTATGGCTGATCATACCGTACATCGCTTTAAGTTTTTGTTGTTCTTCTAGCTGCATGCCGAAGTCAGATTTCTTTTTTCTTTTTGCACCGTGCATACCGGGGGGATTGGCTTTGTGCAACAGAGGGTTGCGGAGTCTTCCAAAGAGATTAACACCGAATTTGCGTGCAATGCGATTTTTGGGGCCTGTATAGCGAGCCATGAATGCAATACTCCTGATCGAGGTAAAAACGAAAGGCACTATCCTAGTGCAGGGCTTTTTTTTGAACAAGAGTAAAGAGTTTTTGCCAAGAATCATTTTGCTGGCCTACCTCCTATTTTGAAGTAAAGAAACTAATAGTAGATTAAAAGCTTGTGCAATTTTATGCGGTTTAAAATCTTGGTAAAATTAATTTAATTCCATTTTTTTATTTTAAAATAATATTTTGTCTTAATCGAGTATTTTTTAAAAAAATTGATATGTAATCCATCCATTCTGATCTGAAATCCGCAGATGTGGCGAAAATAGAGAAACCTACAATTGGCGCATAGTCTCAGGATGTTAATACTTATACCCCTTATTACAATAACAAAATAATTTGTTGTCGAGCTTTATATTCTTTTAATTTAATCATAAAAAAAAGTATAATTAAAACAATAAATTATAGTTAAAAGTTAAAATAGGATTCGTGTTTTTAAGTATGACAACATTATATTCAAAATTAGATGGTTCCTTAAGTCCAGTTTCCTCTTTATTTACTCTATCTCCGTTTTTGCTGCCTAAATATGATGCACTCGACGAAGGGGATAAAGGAGAGCTGGAGTTGATTCAACAAGCCATGCAAAAGTTGCAAAATGAGCTTGCAAATCGCCCTTCTAGAGAGTCGTATCAATGGAAAGAAACGCAGGCAGTGGAAGAGTATAATCTGTTAACAGATAGGCTAGAGCTAATCGGCGGTAGACTACATAAGCTTAAAGTAGATGTTTTCCCCAATGCTCGCCGCGAAGTTGCTAGGATCCAAGCTCAAGGCATACCTATAACAGAAGAATTGAAGCTCTTGCAAAATCAGGAAGATACAATAGCGAAAATACTGCTCTTGTGTGGACTTACTGTAGAAAATGTGCTTGAGACTCCTAGAGTTGAGCGAGAATTGCGTGACATGTTAGATCAAAGAGACTTTTCTGTTATCATTACGTATCAAGAGATTGCCGCTGCAAAAATTCGTCAGCAAGAAAGATTTGAATCTTATCAACAGCAATTACGTTCTGCAGAGAGAACCTTCGACGCATGTAGTAAGCATATGGAAAAAATACGAGATGAAATTAAAGATTTAAAGAAGTTAAGAAAAGAGTTATTTGTCAGAGTCCAGTTACTTAGAAAGGCCCTTGCTTCCACAGATGCACTCAAAGACCAAATAAGAGTTTTTGAAGAGCGTGCCCATAAAATTCTTTTGTAATCCCCCTTTACCTAGATCTAAATTTTAGGCTTTTGAAATCCTCTAATTTGGACCTTTATTTTTTTGCATATTTCTTTCTCACGCCCTTGCACTAACAATAATTATTTATTCAAAATTTTCCTTATTTAAAATAACTAATATATTTTTTATAAAAAAATTTGATGAATTAATAAGCATAAAAAAGGAAAGCAGATAGTTGGGGAATAGATTATGTGATTTCCCGTGTATTAAAATCAGACGCTTAGGGAAAAACGCTCACCGATTTGGAGTAGATGTGCTATCCAGTGAGCAGTTCCTTTTAGCCTTGTTCAACTATCTAAGTTTTTTAAAATTGATTATTTGAACACATTTTCTAAAAGGACGTATAAAAAGTAAGTTTATCTCGAATTGTTGAGCTTTTTAATGCACATCTCTTAGATGTTGCCTGTTTGGTTTTTATAAGATGAATTGTAGATTCTCGTTTTTGCTAAAACCAAAAATCAAATTCGAGTAGCTAGTGTTGAAGCTAGCTACCAGCTTTTCTTTCTTGTTCACGGACATCCTCCAAAGCCTAGTTCTTGATATTCCGACGAGGGAGTACAGGTGAGTATTTCGGTAAATTATTTCCTAGAAATTATATTCGAGTTTGGTGTACAGATTTATTTTTATCTTAACTAGACAAGTATTAGAAATGAAAAAATCTCATCGTCTCTCTTTAATGGTTTCTTGTATCTCATTCTGTATGCCTATGATCCTTTTTGCAGAAGGAAAGGTGAAAACTTCTACCAATCCTCTTCATCAAGCTTTTGAACAAGCGAAAGAAGATTTAGAAAAACAAGGGGTGAAGCCCACTAGGCAAGCTTATTCCGACGAAATTGAGCCGCAATTAGTAGGTGAAGAGACGGTTGAGGTTCCTCAAGATGGACTTGATCCCGTAGATCAAAACTACGCGACTCCAAGAGATTCAGAAAGAGCTGCACCTTTGTCCCCATCAGAAAGAGATTCTAATGCCTACCGACAAGATGGTAGAGAACCTTCTCAAGAATATTACGGAGAACGATCTTATACAGACGAGCCTTCTATGGATTGCTGCCAACAAGAAGTGTGTCAACCTGTTGTCAAAGAATGTTGCTACCCCTGTTCTCGAAGCGAATATGGCTTTTACATTATGGGAGAATGGCTCTATTGGAAATTCTCAGAAGGTGGGTCTGAATATGCTGTTAATTACAATGAAGTTCTTCCAGGAGAACTGCAGCAAGCCCACAGCGATAAGACTACTTTTGACTGGAAATCTGGATTTAGAGTAGGCGCCGGGTATCTTTTCGAAGACAATGATTGGGATTTGTATGCGGCCTATACGGAAGTTCGTCCGCACACTAACGAAACGACAAATGCGACCGTATTTCCCCTTTTATATTATCAGGATACACTTCCCGTCCGCGCTGCTACGTCAGCAAATGTTAACTGGAATATTGATTTTAAAACTTTAGACGTTCTACTTGGACAAAGATATTGTGTGACCGACACTCTTTCTTTGCATCCCAATGTTGGACTTAAAGCTGCTTGGATAGATCAACGAGCATCGGTTGTTTATGAAAACACTAATCCTGCTTTTGGTGGTATACCTGTAGGGGGATCGATCACGTTAAACCAGACAAATGATTTTCGTGGTGTTGGATTGGAAGCAGGACTTGATTCGCTCTGGTACATGGGACAAGGGTTGAGTCTTTATGGAAGAGTTTCAGGTGCTTTACTTGTTTCAGAATTCTCGCTTCATCAGACACAAGATCAGGTTACTGATGTAGGAACTATTCAGCAAATTGATCTAAGAGGTAAGTTTCATGTGATTGCTCCAACAGCTAAACTATCTTTAGGAGTGGACTGGAAACGTGGATTTAGATGTGATCAGTTATTCCTTCATCTCAATATAGGTTTTGAAACCCAATATTGGTGGAATCAGAATCGGTTAGCTCGCTTTACTAGCGTTACGGTTCCCGTTTATGTAAGGAACTCCGAAGATCTGGGAATGTATGGTCTTACACTGGGAGCTGGATTGGATTTTTAAGGAAAAGTCCAATCTTACGATCCTTTCAACTGTTGGTTGAATTCTGCGATATCCGCGGGCGTAAGTCCCGGGTATCGACTTAGATCAATATTGGCCGCCCATGCACGAAGGTCTGCTAGTGTTCCGCCTCTACTTTCTAAAGCTTTCAGTTCGGTTTGAGCAGCTCTAAAGAGGTTCAATGCTGACATAAAAGCATCATGACTTTTTCCAGGTCTGTACTTCGAGTCGGGTTGTAAAAGACTAAGAGAGTTTTTAAAGATATCCCGTGCCCTTAACGCGTCATCTTGATTCTTAACGACAATTCCATACCTACTTTCTAATGGTGCCCAATTTTGTGATTGCGCACATTTATTCCACAAGGCTTCATAATCTGACCGCAGAAGAGTCAATTGTCTTGGCAATTCTGCCCATTGAGCATTTGTCCATAAGGCAATATCAGTTGGAACTCTTCCCAATAAGCCTTTGCTAGCAAGAGCTTGAATAAGCGCAACGAGTCCTTCAAAGGAAGCTAGGTATTTAGCAATATTATTATCGATTGGAGCTATGACAGAGACACCTGTTATTTCTGCAAATTTATCTTTCGTGGCATCTGTTGCATTGGAGAAATTGAATTGGTCATTGTTAACGACATTCGTCGCCCAATCTTTGAGTTTGCTTAAATCACCACGACTACCCAAATCTTGGATGGCTCTGAGCAATGAGGCCCAAATCGTTTTATCGGGTTCCCGACTAGGGATTTTTGATAAATAGTCATTGGCTAAAGCATAAGCCTTGTCAACTGCAGTGGGAGGCGGAAAATCCTTATCACTTGGAGTTCCCGCTTTATCTACAGGCATGCCAATTGTCCAGGCGATCCAGCGTCGGGTATCATAGACATCTTTTTCTGAAGTAAACCCATACTGCATGTAAATATCGCTCTTACTCGAAATAAACTTTTCTTGAAACCAAGCCTTCAATTGATCCATCGATCCGCCGGACGCGATTAAACTGTTGATCTCAGCAAGAAAATCGCTAGCAATTTTATTTTGGACACCAGATTGACCAGATCCTGCTAACCACAAGAGAGCCATGCGATGCGCTTCTTCCATGGGCGATGCCCCGGTGAGCTGATAAAGTTCTGCTTTAACATTTGCAGATACAGAAGGAAAAGAGGACTTAGGATCCAAAATATAGGAGACCGCCCACTCTTTGAGTTTGCTTAAGTCAGCTTGGCTACCTAAATTTTGCATTTGGGCGAGCATAGCGTTCCACAAGGCTTTGTCCGCATCTGAGGGGTTTGACAAGCTTTTGAAAAAATCTTGAGCTGTTACGTAAGTATTGTCTAGAGCTGTAGGGCGTGGGAAATCCTTATCACTTGGAGTGCCATCTTTATCTGTAGGCATGCCAATTGTCCAGGCGATCCACCGTCGGGTATCAAAGACATCTTTTGCTGAGGTAAACCCATATTGCATGTAAATATCAGTCTTACTCGAAATAAATTTTTCCTGGAACCAAGACTTCAATTGATCTATCGATCCGCCAGAGGCAATTAATCTATTGATCTCAGCAAGAAAATCGGTAGCAATTTTATTTTGCACTCCTGACTGTCCAGAGCCTGCTAGCCACAAGAGGGCCATGCGATGAGCTTCTTCAATAAGGGATACACCAGTAAGCTGATAGAATTCGGCTTTAACATTTGCAGATACAGAGGGAAAAGAGGACTTAGGATCTAAAATATAGGAGACCGCCCACTCTTTGAGTTGGCTCATATTTCCTCGGCTACCCAAATTTTGGATTTGTGTGAGCATGCCATTCCACAAGGCTTTGTCGGCATCCGAAGGATTGGGTAAGCTTTTGAAAAAATCTTGAGCAGCCACAAATGCATTGTCTAAGGCTGTAGGGTAGGGGAACTCAAGAGTACTAGGGTTACCTTTATCATCGGTTTCCATCCCCAGGGTCCAGGCAATCCATCGTCTTGTGTCTTCCACATCCTTCGAGGAGGTGAATCCATACTGCATAAAAATATCGCTCTTGCTCGTAAAGAACTTGTCACGGAACCAAGCTGCCAGTTGATCTTTTGATCCTTCTGATGAAATTAAACTATTGATCTCAGCTAGAAAATCGGTGGCGATTTTATTTTGTATGCCAGATTTGCCTGATCCATCTAGCCATAGCAGAATCATTTGATGGGCCTCTTGAAGAGGAGAGACATCTGTAAGGTGAAAAAATTCGGATTTGACTACATCTGAAGCAAATTTAAAAGGAGACTTTAAATCCAAAACGTAAGAAGTCGCCCATTCGTTTACTTTGCTTGTATTGCCACTACTGCCTAAATTTTGCATTTCCGTGAGCATGGCATTCCAGATCTGTTTGTCTGTATCACTAGGACTTTTAAAAGTTTTAAAAATTTCCTGAGCAGATACATACATCGCATCCATGGGAGTAGGCATAGGGAAGTCTTTCACGCTTGGGGTGCCCGAGCCATCGACCGGCATTCCTATCGTCCATGCAATCCAGCGCCTCGTATCATTGACGTCTCCAGATTGATTAAATCCAAACTGCATATAGATGTCTTTGGAGCTAGATAGAAAGGTGTCTTTAACCCATGTGGATAATTCCTCCGGAGGCCTTTTAGCTGCAATAAGTGCATTGATTTTCTCGAGAAATTTATTGGCGATGGTATTTTGCACACCTGTTTTCCCAGAGCCATCTATCCATTTTTGCACTGTTTTTTTAGCGTCGTCTAGAGAAGGGACTCCTACCGCTGTGGATTGAAGAGAGGCTTTATTCGTTTGTGGACCTTCCAAAGGGGATTCAGATGATGATCGTAGAGGTTTTTTCTCTGGTTTTACTGCACTTTCATTCAGAATCGCAAAAGGGCTAGGTTTTGTAGTATCTGGTTTGTCGGTGTTTTTGGTTTGATCGCTTGAAGATCCGCCCGAGATCATGAAGCTAATTTGCTCGTAGAGTTCTAACTTGCGTTCTGCAGAGTTTGTTCCATGCCATTCTGCAATGGCCTCCTTAAGGCCAGGATATTGTGGCGGTGGTTGCTGTGGTAAAGGTTGCTGCTTGTTCCCGGCTTCTTCTTTAAGTTTTTCTAAAAGCTCCTCCCACATTTTAGCGAAGTCGTCCATGTTCGCCGGGCTCGTTTCTCCGGAACTTAATGGACTTCCTGGAATAGGAGTAGAAGTAGAGGGAGTGTTGGAGGTAAGCGCTCCTTTGGACTTAAAGAGGTCTTCGGGAGAAGGGGCCTTGGGGGTTGCATTTTCACTTGGATTTTTGAGGGAAAATTCTTGTGTCCATTCCTCACGCAGTTGCTGCAAATAGGGTTTGATTTCGTTTTCGGGTATCTGTGTTTTTAAAAAAGCCTCAATACCATCTTCACCTTCAACTTTTTCTTCAAAAAGTTGATTAATCTCTTCTTGCTGATCTTCAACAAGATTTGGATCTGAGGGGGATTTTGCCTTGATAGAATGGGCAAACCCCTCTAGGAGGTCTTTCGCTTTTCCCTTGGCTTGACTTAAGAGTTCGTTTATATGCTGTTTGATGAAATTAGGATCGCCACCGCCTTTTCCAGGTTCAAAAGGTGTACCGCTATGAGGAGGGTGGATAATCATATTCCATCACCAAAAAGTTAACTTTAAAATGTCTTAATTTTGAATATACTGCTTATAAATTAATTTATAACAAAAATGAACAATATTTGTTATTAATAGTTTTTAATAAATGTAAATCTATGAAATAGAATAATTAATGATAGAAAAAGATTTTGATTTGATAAAGATTATGAGGGGAATTACTTTTAATCCTTTTTTTTGATTCTTTTGCACTTCTTAGACTTGATTCCTAGTGTCATCCTCCCTACAATATTCTCTTTTTTTCTAGGCTGGTATGGAAGATTCGAAAAAGTACTACGTTTTAGCCTATTATCTTTTTACACCTCTTGCTAACCCCCTTGAAGAGGTCAAGCGACATAAAGAATTTTTTGCAACCCGAGACGTCCGTTCACGTATCTATATTAGTCAGCGAGGCATAAATGGGCAGATGAGTGCAAGTGCCTCAGCTGCAGAAGAATATATGGCGTGGCTTAAAAGTGATGAACGTTTTTCAAGAATAGAGTTCAAAATTCACACTTATGACGAACACGTTTTCCCACGATGTATAGTAAAATTCCGTGAGCAGTTAGTAGCTCTCGATCGAGAACCGGATATGGCACTGACGGGAGAACATGTTAACCCTAAGCGCTGGCGTGAAATGCTTGAAGAGAGGGACGAGGATACCATTTTATTAGATGTGCGAAATGAATACGAATGGCGTCTTGGTCATTTTTCTGGCGCCGAATTGCCCGCTTTAGAAACTTTTCGTCAATTTCCGAAGTTCGCGAAGGAACTTAGAGAAAAGCGCGATACGCAAAAGACTAAAGTTATGATGTACTGCACGGGAGGGATTCGCTGTGAACTCTATTCCGCTTTATTGAAAGAAGAAGGCTTCGAACATGTCTATCAACTCGAGGGCGGTATTATCAAGTATGGATTAGAAGAGGGCAGTAAAGACTGGCTAGGTAAACTGTTTGTATTTGATGATCGGTTATCTGTTCCGCTCAGTGAAAAAGAAGAAGCTCCTCCCATAGGAAAATGCCACGAGTGCGGTGTTACAACAGAAACATATTATAATTGTGCAGATATGGACTGTAATGAATTTTTCCTAGCGTGTCCTTCCTGTGCTGAAGCCTCAAAGGGGTGCTGTTGTATAGAATGCCAATCTTCTCCACGCTTGAGGCCCTTTGTAAAAAGTGCGAGGCCTAAACCTTTTGGTCGTTGGTATCGTTACCAGGAGGAGAAGAAGAGCGAAAAAGACGAATAAGCTCGAGAATTTTTTTTTGGGTAGGTTCAAGAACGACGGTCAGCCCCGGCTTAATGCCCCGCTCTGATAGGATAAAAGCTTGCATGGTGTTGCAAATCCTCCCATCGAGGCGGATACCTAAACCTTGGATACCCACCATATTTCCCCAGTCTCCAAACATTTCAAGGGTCATTTCACAGGCCGTAATGAGGAAGGTAATAGATCTTTTGGGATAACGTTCTAAAGTTTCGAAGATTTTTTCGCCTATATAATGAATCGTCGGAATGAATAGGGGAATGACATTGTCATGAGGTAGCGCGTGTAGGGCTTTACCAATGAAGCATTGTTTACAGATAGGATTGGTAAGGTCATGTTGGCAAGCATCATTGAAGCGTCCGGAAGGGCACTCTAGAGGCTTATGACAATAGGAGAAACCAGCGATAAGAAGAGTGTCTTTTTTTAAAAGAAGGTTTTCAAAGGCTTCCATATTCCGGAGACCATAAAGAAAAAAATCTCCCTCGCGCGTGTAGGATTTTCGTTGTAAGAGGGAACGTAAGAAAGCTATTCCATAACGAATTGGATGACGTAGGACATAGCGCTGGATAACTTTATTTGCATCATGCTTAAAGAGATAGAGAAGGCTTTTCCATTTGAGTCCTCGGGCCGTATCCCGAGTAATACCAGGTATTTTAGGAAGCACAGGAAGTGTTTTAAGAGGGAGGGTCTGCGATGCAGTAAACGCCTCACGCTCCCAAGCTTCTTGAGCACTCTCCCATGAAACGAATTTGTCCCAAAATTTTTTTTTCATATAGGCTTGGTCTGTGGCAGAACATATTTATCGGCTGATCGAGGAAAAAGATCAATATTTCATCGAGGAAAAGGGAACTCAAAAAAAAATAGCTGCTACGGCTGAACCCCTAAGGCAGTTTGCTCGTAGCGGTTCTTTATTTTTTCAGGAGAAAAAAGTAATTTTTGACTCCTTTACTAAACTTCAATTTATTCTAATCATTACTCCATCGGGAGAAGAGTTCGAAATCCAAGGAGAGCTACGAGGCCCCACCCAAACGTTACCGCTTGCAAAATGTAGGGCCCTTTTTCCAGGTACACCTCCCTGCATTTTTTGGGGGCATCTTTTGCAAAGTCTTACTCAAGATATCGATGTTCGGTTTCTCAATCTCCCTCTTAGAAAAACGCATGAAGAAGTTATTGCGTTTCTTCAAGAACTTAAGACGGAAGGAGATGACGCTCCACAAGTGATTTTACCTCCTCACTTTGCAACTAAAGTTGCTGATGAGACTAGGCCGCTGTTAAAATTAATGGATCGAAGCGGGGCCTTTGCTAATCTCTATATTACCTACAATCGGCATGGAGAAGTCTGTCTCCACAATCCATCTAGAGAAGCATGGCGCTTACTTGAAGAAGAAAAAAGCTGGGAGAAGGATCTTTTAGAGACAGACTTTCAAGCTAAAATCGTGGATTCAACCCATTACTACTGTCCCATGGATAAGGTCGTACAAAGTTTGACCTTTCTATTAGAGATTGGTTGGAAAATTTTTGATTTCAAAGGCAGGGAGATTCAGCGACAAGCAGACTCCTCTATCGAAATTGAACAGAGAGGCTCTAATTTGCTCTTCAAAGGAAGTGTAGTCTATGGCGAGCATAAAACTGATGTCCAAAATGTAGTGGGAGCTTTTAATCGTAAGGAACGTTTTATCGAACTTTCTCCCAACCATGTCGGCTTGTTGGATGTTGAGCGCGACCCCTTAAGTCATTTGGGCGAAGATGTTGGGTTGTGCGAGGAGGGTGTTCTTCTTAGTAAGAGTAAGATTGGGTTAGGACTTGATCTTTTTCGCAGTTGTTCCATTCAACCCCGTGAAGAGATTTCGACCCTTTTGAAGAAAATTTCTCTCCAAGAGCTTTTCTCTTTGTCGATTTCTCCGGCGACTGCCTTTCAAGGTGAGCTTCATGGTTATCAACAAGAAGGGCTGAACTGGTTACATACTCTTTTTACACACAAACTGGGGGGATTGTTAGCCGATGAGATGGGTCTTGGTAAAACGGTTCAAGTCATTGCTTTTCTTTCCACACTGATGGAGCAAAATTCTTCCGATCTAGCCCCTATTCTGATTGTAGCGCCGACCTCGTTGCTATTTCATTGGCGCAAAGAGTGTGAAAAGTTTTTTCCCACCTTGTCCATACTCATCCATACGGGACCTAATCGCTTAGCTTCGGCGCATGAATTGAAAGAGAAAAAGGTCATTCTGACTTCTTATGCACTTCTTAGATTAGATAGCTTATTACTGAATCAATTGTCCTACTCAGCCTTTATTTTAGATGAAGCTCAAGCCATTAAGAACCCCTCAAGTCAGATAGCCGAAGTAGTTTGTCAAATCCAAGCTGATTTTCGGTTAGCCATTACAGGAACTCCTATAGAGAATCGGCATGAAGACCTTTGGTCCATTTTTCATTTTTTATTACCTGGTTTATTAGGCGAACGCTCCTCTTTTCAAGCTAAAATGCTGGCGGCTGATTCTGATAAGCGTTACTTGCATCGTATGCAGAAACTCTTACACCCCTTTATTCTTAGGCGTCGTAAAGAGATCATTGCCGATCAATTACCCGATAAAATTGAGCAAGTCATTTGGGTAGAAATGCAAGAAGAGCAACAAAAAATCTATGAAGAGAAATTGCAAGCTTATAAACGTGGATTTGTCCAAAAAATCCGCGAAGATTCGCTTGTTATCAACCGCATGGAGATTTTAGAGGCAATTCTTAGACTCAGACAAATCTGCTGTCATCCTCAACTGGCGGACGCTTCGCTAACCTATGCTGTAGAAGATAGTGCTAAGTTGCAGAAACTTCTTGAAGACCTAGAGTCGATTATTGCCGAAGGACGCAAGGCCTTAATTTATAGTCAATTCACCTCAATGTTATATCTGATCGAACGAGAAGTTAAGGAGAGAGGCTGGGGATATGTCTTATTAGAAGGGGCTACAAAAGATAGGGAAACGTTGGTGCAAAAATTTCAAGAGGATGAGGCGACGCCTCTTTTTCTTTTAAGTTTGAAAGCGGGTGGGGTTGGACTCAATCTTACGGCTGCAGATTACGTCCTGCTTTTTGATCCTTGGTGGAATAATGCGGTGGAGAGACAAGCAATAGATCGCGCCCATCGATTAGGAAGGGCAGAGCAGGTTATTGCAAGGCGCTATGCAACAGCGTTTAGCATTGAAGAGAAGATTATGCGTCTAAAAGAACATAAAGCTATTTTGGTTAACCAGTTGCTCGAAGGAGATCCTGCTTCAACAGAATTAAAACTAGAAGAACTTTTGGAATTATTGGATTAAGTTTTGTAGAGACTTGTAAGAATGGATTAGAAGGCCCCTTCTTCTTCGAGAGTTTCTTGGGCCGCAATTTTAAATGTCTGAAGGCCTTGATGAAAACCAACGTCTTTCATCATCTGGTCAAGACTCCTCAATTCCGTTTGTAATTGGTCATTGATAGATTCAAGTTCTGCTAGTTTTTTTAATAAATCCGCCTTCTGCATGTCTTTCCTTATTTGAATTTCCTTATAGAAAGTTATCTTAATTATGCCAAGACTATTGAAAAACTTTTTATAAATTCACAAAAAAGGAGCTCTTTTAAGTTGTAGAGGTGCTTCAATTAGAGGGTGATGACTTGTATAAAAAGTCGGTAAGAGGAACAATGCAAATAGAGAATGTCCTCAGAAAGGAGGCAAATCTATGAAACACCCATGGTTAATTTTGGTTATAGTAGGTTTCTTGGGTTGTCAACAGCATGACAAGGAAGAAGAGGCTCATCCTGTGGATTTTGAAAAAATGGTCATTATTCAAGACGAAGAGACGAATAGTACCATTAGCGGAGAGGATGATAAAGACTATAAGGTCCGCTAACTTTAAGAGTATGATTTTGGCAAGGCCTTAATCGTATAAAGATGAGTTTTCGAAATTTAAAAGACGAGTTTTCATTTCGATTCCATATCCAAACCCTCCAATTGTACCGTCGGAGGCTATGATGCGGTGGCATGGAATGACTAAAGGAAGAGGATTTTTATTGCAGGCGTTTCCTATGGCTCTTGCTCCTTGAGGGCAGCCGATGCATTTAGCTAAATCTTTATAACTCACGGTTGTGCCGTAGGCTAGATTTTGCATTTCTTGAAGAACAGATTTCTGAAAAGGCGATAAGACCCCTAAGTCGAAAGGCAGGTTAGTGGGCGAAGAGGGATGACCCCTACTATAATCAACAAGCCAAGACAAGATCTCTTTCTCAAAATAAGGGGTAGATAAGATACAACAAAACGATGAACTGAGTTGGAGATCGATTTTGCGCAGGCCAGTAGGTGTTGCTGTGATTGTGCAGAGTATTCCAGGTGATTTTGCAATTTGAAAAGCCCCATCTTTAGCTATCATGGGGCTTAAATCGTTAGCGTGTATGGCCAAGAGCAGAATCCGGTGCCACATGAGAAATTATCTCGTCGAGGCGGTCAAGTTCTTCAAAACGGCGTCTTGAAACAGGGGTTCCATCGTAGAACCATTCTGATTTCGTATGACCATCGACATAGTAAACACTTGGTCCATGGCGTTTATCATTTTCCCAAGCGATTTCTTGAGATATGATTTCTCCATCCACGTAATGGCGTTCCATGCCGTTTTTTTCTCCATCTAAGTAGAGAATTTCACTGGTTTTAACACCATTGTGAAAATAGGACGCTAAGCCATGTAATTTGCCGTTTTTCCATTCTTCAATGGCAATCGGTTCACCCTCATAAGAAAACTTTCGTCTCTCACCGATGAGCTGGTTATTAGCGTAATAGGAGATGCTCTCAGGTGCGCCATTAGAATAAAAAGACTCTCGTTTAGTGAGATAGCCTTTTTCAAAGACATCACGTGAAAGAAGCAATCCATTTTGATCGCGGACAATGCGTTTTCCATTGCCTTTATCAATGCGAGCTTCCATCTCATTATTAACAGTAAAGTATTGACCTTCCACAAGCTCTTCGCTTGCATATTCTTCAATACTTAATGGGCTGCCTGTTGCATACCATGTAGTCACACTATAACGAGTCGAGGATAAACGCGTCTCTTCGCGCATTGGCATCCCATGACGATCGTATTTGATTTCTTTTACGAGATTGCCAGTATTATAGAGAAAGTATGTTTCAATAGTCTGACTGTGTGGGTAGGTATAGGTGCAGGGGCCATGCAAAATCCCATGTTCATAAGTTGTCGTTATAGTCACACCATCTCGTAGTGTGGTAACAACTTGTCCGGGATAGTTGTGTGATTCCCATTCGTCTTGAGAAACGGCGTATCCATATTTATGAACATAACGTTTGGAAACGACTGGGTTTTCGTCCTTACTATTTTGGCAGCTTGAAAAAAGCGCCAGTGTTGCGACGCAAAGGAAAGAAGTTGGTAGCTTCATATTCTGCCTATTCGTTCATGCGTTATGCACTATAAGTGATCATGGATTTTTTGTGCTACACGTTGCATGACCTGTGCATGTTCTTTCTCGACGGTTTCTAAAGAAATCGTCTGCTGAGGATCGCGATAAAAAAAACGAATTGTCGCATTTTTTCGATCCGGACCTAACTGCTCGCCCTTATAAATTCCTAAAAGAAGAAAGTGACATAACAAAGGTGATGCAGAACTTTTAATGGCCTCGACAAGAGTGGCGATGGGCATACGGTCGCTTATCGTGATTGTCCAATCTCGTTCGGTTCCAGGAAATGAAGGAAGCTCTTTAATTTGTAGAAGATGCTTTTTCATCGGGTGAAGATCGGACAAATTGATTTCAGCGAAGAGAACATTTTGCTTAATTCCATGACTACGCAAGATTTCTGGATGGAGTTCTCCTAAAATACCAACTGTTTCCCCATTTACGGAAACAAGAGCTTGGCGAAATGGGTGAAAAATAGCGTGGTGACAAGGCAAAAATTTCAATTCTGGTAGATGTTGATGTTCGCAAAGATTTTCAACTATGCCTTTAAGGTCAAAGAAGTCCCAAGTTGAAGGCGCAGAATCGAAATGGTGAGGGACATCATTCCCTGTAAGAATAATAGCTGCCATCAGTTGTTCGTGGAATTTATTTAACGATGTGTTCGTAGTTCTTGTTTTTTTTTGGAGCGATGAGAGCTGGGACCAAAAAAGAGGATGGTCGGTTTTTTCGATTTCTTGGAAGTGGATTTTTCCAACTTCATAAGCCGCAATATCACTAATTCCCTGGTCTTGGTTATGTTTTACAACTTGTAGGAGACCGGGTAACAGTGAAGGGCGTAAAATCGATTGTTCAGCTGAACTTGGTTGAAGCACATGGATTAACGCGCCAGGATCCATACCTTGTTTTTCAGTAAGAGCGGCTTGGGAAGGACTGATTAAATCGCAAGTTAGGCATTCTTGTAGGCCTTCACGGAGTAATATTTTGCGAAACGACATTTCAAATGTGTAGAGTGGAGCATCAGGAAATGTAGCTGAGATGTGGCGTACTGTAGGCTTGGGAATATTATTGTAACCATATAGACGCGCCACTTCTTCTATTAGATCGACTTCTGTACGTAAGTCATTTCTATAGGTTGGAATAGTAACCGCTAAGACTTCGCTATTTTCAACATCAATAGTCATTCCAAGACGAATAAAAAGCTCACGGATTTCGTTTTGACTTAAGTTGAGGCCGAGCAAAGAATTAACACGAGCTATACGACAAGGGATCATTGTGGGATGAATACTCTTGGGACATCTATCGATCAATCCCTTTGCTGCGATTCCTCCTGCGATTTCGCACACGAGTTCTACAGCTCTTTCAAGAGCATGGACAACGCCGCCCCGGTCTATTCCCCTTTCAAAACGGTAGGAGGACTCCGAACGTAATCCTGTTTGTTTGCTTGCCATTCGAATGGTAGAAGGATTAAAAGCAGCGGCTTCAATCACAATCTCTTTTGTGGTGTTTGTAATACCACTATTTAAACCACCCATTATCCCAGCAAGTGCAAGGGGGCCCTGAGTATCATTAATAAGAAGCGCAGACGTGGGATATTTGCATGTAGAGCCATCTAAAATCGTAAATTCCCCTTCGTGGACAGCTTGGCTAATGATGAGTTTTTTTCCATGTATCTTGGCTGCATCAAACATGTGCAAAGGCTGTCCCATCTCTAACATGACGAAATTTCCAATATCGACGATATTGTTGATGCTTTTCATGCCGGCTGCTTCTAACTTTTTTTTCAGCCAGCTGGGTGAAGGTCCTACTTCAATATTTGAAAGATAACGACATGCATATCGCGTGCAGGCATTTGGGGCTTCTAAATCCACCTCGAGTACACTATTGATCGTAGTTTCGGGATTCTCTTGGACGTGCCCCTTGGGAATGCGAATAGGAATTTTCATATAGGCGGATAATTCGCGTGCAATTCCTAACATACAGAGGCAATGGCCAAGATTAGGTGTAATCGATATTTCTAAAATGGGCTCACTGAGAATCGAGGCTAGGGGTGCACCTACAGGAGCGTCGGAGGGTAATTCTAAAATTCCCTCTGCTTGGGAAAGTCCTAATTCTTCTGTCGAACATAACATGCCAAAAGATTCGACTTCGCGGAGCTTGGATTTCTTAATGGTAAAATTTTTCCCAGATGGGTCTTGAAGTTTCGCCCCAATTTTGGCGAAGGCAGTTTTTAAACCGGCTCGGCAGTTTGGTGCTCCACAGACAATTTGAAAGGTCTCTTGACCATCTGTGACCGTTGCTACTTGTAAACGATCGGCATGAGGATGTTTGGCACTCGTAAGAATTTCTCCTACGACAACATCAGAAAATGTATAGGTCGGGGAGTCAATGCCTTCTACCTCTAAACCAAGTAAGGTCAAGATATGGGCAACTTCTTCAACATTGAGGGAAAAAGAGATGTATTCTTTTAGCCAAAAAAAAGGAACTTTCATCCTGAAACCTATCGCATTAAAAAAAATTGGGGGATTTGAGAGACTTAAGCATGAGTAAAGGCTCTATGAGGATTTTTGAGTCGCTATTCAAATCGCGCTGCTAATATACCTTCAATCGATATTGTTTCCCAACAATTGAAGACAAAAAAAGAATAAAAAAATCGATAAAACCGGTAGAACTTATTTTCAGAACACCTCTGTAATGGACGTTCTAAAAATTATATTACAATATTCCTCACAGTGAGTCCTTCGCATGGAGCAAAAAGATTCCCATTCTTCCATTAACCCTTGGTCTAAGCGAGCTCGCTTTTTAACTCAGCTTCTTGTGTTGAGTGGCACCTTAAATGTGGCTCTGCTTGCAACATTTAGTTATTTCCTTTTACGAGATAAGAGGAACGAAAGTGTCCCTTTCAGTCAAGTTTCAGAAAGACAATTTTCGGAAAAAAAGCTGGATACATCTACAAATGCAGAGGTCCTACGCACCTATTGCGAGAAGAGTTTTCATGATCTGGTTCTTCTTTTAGAAAACGGCCAATATGTGGAGGATGGTTATGCAAAACGCGATCTGGCCTTAGCTGTTCTTGTAGCCTTCCATCACTTTAATCTTGAACGGGCGTTAGGGGGAATTACATTTTCTGCAAGAAAGATCCTGTTAAGTCCTTACCGTCATGCAGAGCAAATTGATCTTACGATGTTTCCTGGTTTGAGTGAGGAACAATTTCAAGCGATCATGAATTATGCTAAGACCGAACGATGGCCTTTGACCAATCAGGGCCTATATTTTGAGGTGAAGAGATCTTTAATGGGGTCTCACACCATAGAGACAATAGATAAGAGCTTGTTGAATACATTTTGCCTCTCATCCGAATTCCTTGCCGTTACTACACTCCTTACGCGTACCGGATGCAATCTATCTAAAGAGGAGATTGTGCAATTTGTTTGTGAAGGTAACTGGTCTTTGTTAGAGCGTTTTGCTGCAGTTCAAAAATATGCGCAAGATTTTTCGATCGATCGTCTTCGAGCGCTTCTTCTAGAGTATCTGGATGTGCATGCCAAAACAGCCGCAAGAATCTTTTTATCCCATGATGCAGATTTTGCTGTCCGGCGCTTACAAGACGAACATATTATGATGCTTTTAGAAGAAGGAAAAGATGATCCTCGTGCCATTGCTTTAGCGAAGGCTATACTTTGCAGCACGCGTAGTGACAGGGTCTATCGATGTGCAGCGAGTAAGCTCTATCTTGCCGAAAAAGAAAAGATGCCAGAGCCCTATGACCATATTGCAGCAGTTCGTCGCTTTTGCCCCGAATTTTTTCAAATCGAATCCCTATCCACCATTCCTATCCTTCCTCCGGCCCTTGTGACCCCTGTTTCTTCTGCAGAAAGTAAGAAAAAGAAGCGTTCTTACACGGTCCAAGAAGGGGATAGCTTATGGAAAATTGCACGCAAACACCGCGTTGAAGTCGAAGCGATTATGAAAATCAATCACCTAGAATCTGAAAAGCTCCGCCCAGGCAAGCAGCTAGAAATTCCCGAATAAGTCGTCTCAGAAACTTCTGGAAACCCTATGAAATCGTCAAATATTACTTTTTGCACACTCTCTTAAAGATTTTAATCTGGAGAAGCGAAGATGGGATATATTTATTTTTTATGCACCGTCTTAGATTCTGGGACAAGATCCACTCCTCCGGGATGAAAAGGATGGCATTTACAAATGCGTTTCATTGTCATCCATGCCCCTTTACAGCCATGTTTTTGTAGAGCCTCAAGAGCGTAATTCGAGCAGCTAGGATAGAATCGGCAGCAATTACCAATAAGGGGGCTAATCGTATATTGATAAAGTCGAATGGGCAGACTAAGAAAAAAAATCAGGATAGCTTTCAAAATATGAGAGGGGCTTTAAATGAGGTGAAAGATATCGCTTACTAAAGAGAGGAGAACCTCGATGACAATCAGAATGATAATTGTCCATTCTAAACGCGAAGAATATTGATGGTTAAGCTCATTTCGTAAGATTTCAAATAATTCATGAATAACGTTTAGTCGTCGATTTAAGGCCTCTGCTCGTTTGGTGATATCTAAATAATGTGCCGTTCTTCGGTAAAAGGGCTCTAGTTCAGGGTGCTCCCAAAAGAATTCGGGCGTATCGAGCATTTCTGTGTGGAGGTTGACGTAATTACGCTCGAGAAAGATTTGCCCCATTTGCTGAGAAATTTCTTTACGCGATAGGGAGATATTGCCACGCTCGGAAAGTTCGACCGGGATGCGCTTAGTATTGTCAAAAGTTTTTTGAATGCTTTCCTCAAAAATTGTCAATTTTACGGATTGAGCAATTCCATGAGAAATAGAGAACTTACTTAAGCTGCTTTTATTAGGAAGACAAATTTCATCGTCCTCGATCTTCATCCCATCGCCATAGATATAGGTAAATTCATCTTCGGTATGGAGAGCAGGATCGCGTTCAAATTTTTTTAAATCGTGTAAAAATTCTTTTTCTTCATTCGCAGCAAAACCCCAAAAAACGACTGCTCCATAAGAAAAATAAAAAATATCACCTCGTGTTCGTTTGTCTTCACGAAGTTGAAAATGAAGGGCTTCTCGGTGCAATTGTACAGCACCTCGCGGCCCCATTGATTGAAACAACCCGGCGATATCGTAAGAATTGGCTGTGCAAAAACCTGTGCAACGCATAGTTACCCCTAGAAGGGTGAGAATACTGAAGTGCCGATTAAAAACATAGTTTGCAAAAAACAATTCTCGGCGAGCTTTGTCAGCCGGCCTTCCGAAGAGATGTCCTCAAGATTATTCATTGCATTAATCGAGCTCCTTCTTTATACTTTAATAAAATTATTTTTACGAATTATGAATTTTCAGGCGCGTACCTATTCTCGTTTTTTTCAGAGCGAGCGCTCTCTTCCAGAGAACGTGTGCGCGTGCTTCATGTCTAGTTATGTACTCGGTATTGCCCTCCGGGGCTTTACACTTTCGCGCACTATTAGTTCCGTTCGCTTCTCGTAACACACAAGAACCAAGTGTGTTGAGAAGGCTGCTAGAATTAGGGAACTGTTATCCACTATCTCATGGGTAGCGACCTTCAAGAGTACAACCTAAATTTCATTTAGAATGGTGTTTATGAAAACCAAAGCAAAAAATACTACGCTGCTGACCGGATTGACGATGTTTAAGATGTTTTTTGGCGCCGGTAACATTGTATTTTCCTTGGCTATTGGCCAATATGCCCAAAGCATGAACATTTGGGCCCTTTTAGGGTTGTTAATCACAGCAGTGATTGTCCCCTTCACAGGTGTCATTGCTATGTCGCTATATAATGGTGACACACGCTCCTTTTTTGATCGCGCTGGCAAGCTACCGGGTTTTCTTTTTATTGTGTGTATCCTCGCGCTCATTGGTCCATTTGGAGCAATGCCCCGATGCTTAACTTTGTCCTATTCTGCTTTTCAAATGCTTGTTCCTTCAACGAGTCTCTGGCTATTTGGACTCATCGCTTGTGTATTTATTTTTATTTGTACGGTGAAAAAAACACGATTGATGCAGATCTTGGGGTATTTCTTCGCTCCCGCTTTACTTCTTTTGATTACCATCATCACTGTCAAAGGGCTTTGGGATGCACCGCCTGTTGGAATTAGCGATTTGAGCTCAAGTGTTGCCTTTGCGCATGGGTTAAAAGAGGGTTATAATACTCTAGATTTGTTGCCTGCGTTCTTCTTTTCTTCTATAGTTTTAGATCTTTTAAGAAGATCGCATCCCGAGCACTTTGCTGGTTTAGGGAACGAGCGTAAACTTTTTAAAGTCATGTTGAAAGCAAGTGCAGTTGGAGCTTTTTTCATGGGCGCCATCTATGTAGGATTTAGCTTTTTAGCCGCTCACTACAGCCCTCAACTAGTTGGTGTTAAAACAGAGGTTCTCTTCAATACCCTGGCTTGGAAAGTAATTGGTCCCTTAGGCGGTGCTTTCACCTGCCTCTGTGTTCTTGTTTCTTGCATTGCAACAACAATCGCCTTGACTGCTGTGTGTTCAGACTTTCTACATAAAACTATATTCAAAGAAAAGGTTGATTATAGAATCGGTGTAGTCATCACCTTAGGCATTGCCTATGCATTCTGCTTTATCGGGTTTTCAGGAATTGTCTCTTTATTGGCTCCAGTGTTGCAGATTTGCTACCCTGCGTTGATTGTGCTTATGGTATTGAACCTTTCCCATAAGTTATTCAACTTTGGCCGAGGAGCGCGAGTTGCGGTTCCTGCGACCTTTGTAGGGACGCTTTTGATCCAAAATCCTTCGCTGCCCGCTAAAGTCCTTCACTTTTTTGTGAAATAAAGAGGGGCTCGATGAACTTCATTCCTTCTACACATAAATCCTTGCGATGAAGGCCTAGAGTCTACAGAAAGAGAGGAGTTCCTCTCTTTTTTTAACTTGTGCAAAAGAAGGTGCTTAATTAGAATTTTGGTTCATTTTCATGCGGAAGTGGCGAAATTGGTAGACGCACTACCTTGAGGTGGTAGCGAGGCGACTCATGGGGGTTCGAGTCCCCCCTTTCGCATTTGTAAAACCTCTTTCACAGCTAGCTTCTGTCCTTGTTCAGGGCACTTTTCGTTACGGAAAGTGCCCTTTTTTTATTTTGCTAATTTTTGAGTCCTTCTGAGTAAGGGTCGGGTTAAGCAAGTGGCACCCCCCTCTGCTTTTAATGAGATTTCATCACCTTTGTAAGTAATAACTTCGATTCCTGCCTCTTCAAGCCGTTTTTTGGTTATAGGATTATCTTGAGTGGTTAAGCAAACTCCAGGGGATAAAGCTAAGACATTGGATCCCATCGTCAAAAATTCTATTAAAGGAACTTCAATCAACTGAAATCCAGATTCTTTGAGTTGCTTAACAAAAGATACAGGCAGTAAGGGAAGAAAAACGAGCGCTACCTTTTCATCAACTAAGCTGATTAAAGATTGAAGGTGCAAGCAACTGGCCTCTCCATCTCCATGGGGAAGATCGACTTCCACTACTTTTATTCCTAGATCTGCTACGGCATTACGAACTTGGCGTATTCCTTCTATATTTGTTCTAAAGCTATGACCAATGGCGAGAGTTTGTTCATCCAGCCATAAAAAATCTCCCCCTTCTGCGGTGGCATCGCCATCCAATTTAAAAAAAGTGGGTAGGCCAAGTGAATGCAATTTCTTTTCGATAGCTTCTTCTTCGCCGCGCCGCAAGGCTTTTCCCATCCGTAAAACAATAGCACCTTTTTTTGTTATGATTACTGGATCATGGACAAAAATAGAATCGGCTAACTCGGGAAGATAAGCGTCATGATAGTGAACCTCAATGCCCTTTTCTAAGAGAATTTTTACGAATTCATCATGTTCCGCTTGGGCTACAGAGAGGTTAGGAGAGGAGGTGTAATGCCATTTAAGAGGATCTGCGACAGCAAAAGCGGAATCAGGACGTTTTACAACCACTTTTACAAGAGGCGCAATCATACTTTGGCAACCATAAGAAGCAGAGGGTGATTCCTCCATTTCTTGCGCTTGTGCATAAGAGTAAATGCATAACGAGAAGAGGAATAGGCCTAATAATTTTAAAGTGTTCACAAGTTTCTTCATGAGAGAGTTTCCTTTGAGGTAAAATTAACGGGTCAATTGGTCAAATAGTTTACCTACCTTTTCCGCTAAATAGGCGGAGATAGTACTATTTTCAATTTCCGCAAAAGAACGTGACTCGGTGAGTAGACAAATGCGGTTCCAATCATCTTGAGAAAAGCTTCCTAATTCGGATAGAGAGGAAGAGGTGGAGGTAAAGAGACCTTCGTGTTTAAGAAGCTTGAGTTGAAAACTAATGGTGAGCAAAAGAGGATGAGGGCTTTTGCAAAGGCGTCGCAAATACGTGAGCAGAAGTGCATAGAGCATGGGAGCTGGCTTCCCCGGTAGTTGAGAACGTAAGATGAGATGAATGATTTCTCCTGCGGCCGAGAGCTGAGAAAAATTATTGCGCAGGTCATCAAAAGCTTCGATTAAAGAAGCTTCAAGCACGCGATACACATCAGAGGTACGGCCTTTTCGTAAGCAAAATTCACTACGACTTAAAAGAGCGGTGGCAGCATTTTGCCGCATTTGATGCACAGAAGTGCGAGGGGTCGCGAGGCTTAAGAGGCCTTCTTGAAGAGTAAATAACGTGAGAATATGTCGGCTTTCTTGAACAGCGACACTTCTAAGAACAATCCCTTCAAGGGTCTCTTCTTTCATAAAAAACGGATTCGTGTTAGGATATTTAACATTCTTTTATCTGCATTTCTAGGATTTCGCACCGATAGCTCAATCGGATAGAGTACCCGGCTTCGAACCGGGTGGTTACAGGTTCAAGTCCTGTTCGGTGCATAACCTTATATCTTCATGAAAATTCCAATTTTACGACACACCCAAAATAGTTTTGCACTGGCAATTGAGGCCCACTTCGGCAAAGGGGGAGAGCATGCCAAAAAATTTTATAAACGTTGGTGGCAAGGGAATTGGAAAAATCTCGCAAGCTGGGTTGAACCTCAAGCAGTTTCTTTAGTCGAATCAATTGGCGAAATTGTGGATCAGGAGTTACCTCCATGGGTCCGAGAAAAACACGAAGAATCCACGACAAAATTTCTTTTGCGATTACAAGATGGCCTTGAGACAGAATCGGTCTTAATTCCGATGGATGCTGGTATAACCCTTTGCGTCTCTTCGCAGATAGGCTGTCGGATGGGATGCACATTTTGCGAAACAGGGCGGATGGGCTTGATACGTCATCTTCGAACTGAAGAAATCGTTGCCCAAGCTTTCTTTGCTACACAAAAGCTAGGTAAAAAAGTTCGTAACATTGTTTTTATGGGCATGGGTGAGCCGCTAGATAATTTTGATGAAGTGATGCAAGCCATTCGGGTTCTCACAGATCCAGCGGGAGGAGGGTGGGGACCGAGTCGAATAACCATCTCTACAAGTGGCCATGTCGAAGGAATTTACCGTTTGATCCAGGAAGCCGATCCTGCTCTCAATCTGGCTGTTTCGGTCAATGCTCCTAATGACCAAATACGCAAGAAAATTATGCCTGTAACGAGACGGTGGAATATGGAGAAGCTCAAAGAGGCAATGTTGAAGTATTGCCTTCATCCACGGCGTGAGGTTTTCATCGAGTACGTTTTATTAGATGGTATCAACTCTTCTTTGGAAGCTGCCGAAGAATTAGCTGCATATTTAGAAGGATTACGGGTAAGAGTGAATCTCATTCCCTATAATCCTCAGGGAGTGCTTCTTCGAGAAACAAAAAGCTTTTCTCCACCTTCTTCTGAGGTTGTGGAAAATTTTATTGGTTATCTTAGGAAAAAAAACCTTCGTGTATTGGTCCGTCAGCCTAAAGGTCAGGATATTATGGCTGCATGTGGACAATTGGGTAATTCTCAAATTCGACAAAGTAAACTCCAGATTTTAAGTCAGCTTCCAAGCTCAAAAAATAAATAACAAAAATGAAAGAAGTAATCTTTCAGGTACACTCCGTAAAACTAATTTGCTAGAATAGAAAAAAAATTGGTTTAAGGAGAGGTGCTCTATGGTCGATAAAGCAAAAATCGCCGCCAAATTTGCAGAAGAAGAAGCGCAAGGATATCGCCTTACCTTATTAGGCCGTCATTTACTCGTTACTGAAGCGATGAAAAATTACGCGATGGAAAAGATCGCAAAAATCGAACGCTTCCACACCCATGTCTTAGATATTCATGTGACGATGGATATACAAAATTTAGAACATGTCGTAGATATTCTCGTTAAATTTGAGCATGTCCGCATTAAGGTGCATGCGGGTAGTACAGATATGTACGCTTCTATCGATAAAGCTGTCGCACGTCTACGAAAATTGATGGGCCGGTGGAAAAACCGCATACAAGATCACACGGCGAAAAAACTTTCTTCCATTGATATGAATGTCAATGTCGTTAATCGTCCTTACAATGAAGTTGAAGAATTTAATGCTGAGATTGAAGCAGAGAATGCGCGTAAGGATGAATTTGAACCCTCTAGAGTCGTGGGTCAAAAAACTGTGCCTCTTAAGACTTTGACAATGGACGAGGCTGTGATGAAGATGGAATTGTCTGGCTACCACTTCCTGATTTTCCGCAGTGAAGAAGATCAAAAGATCAAAGTTATTTACCGTCGTGATGATGATACTTATGGTGTCGTTCAAGTTGAATAGTCGCGCACAATTCGCAAAATCAGAATGAAGTTCCTGAGCCGATTTTTGCTTCCATGTTTAGAGGCAGAAATCGGCTCAAACATTCTGCAAAATCGACAGAAGTTTGTAGAGCAAATGTCAAACCTACTTTTTGATCCAGTTCGGGGACAGCATGTGGAAAAAACGCCCGAAGAAATCGTGCGTCAGCGCCTTTTGCAGTATCTATCCAAGGTATGTGGCATTCCTTTAAGCCTAATCGCGGTTGAGAAGTGTTTACATGAAATGCCCCATTTATCTCATGTTAAGCCTTCCCAAGTTCGTCGAACAGATATCGTCTGTTATGCGCACGATTTTCATCCTCACCATAATCTATATCCCCTGATTCTAGCTGAATGTAAAGCAAAGACTATAACGCCATTGGCTGTTGAGCAAGCTCTGGGTTACAATACGCAAATAGGCGCTCCCTATGTATTATTGGCATCTGCCGATGAGCTGCGACTGTATCTTCCACGTTTAGAGAATGATCCTCTTCATTTTCTTCCCCATCTTTTACCCTATGAAGAATTGGTGCAGCGAGCAAAGTCGTTCTATGCATGAGAATAAGCGAACCATTTTTTTCTCTTTAGAAGGTTCTTTTACGGAAGATACGGAAGACGTATATCACAATCCATCCGAAGAAATTCTCAAACGATTAGCTTGGGAAACTTTATTTGAAGCGCCAACATTCGCATTTATTCCTCCTCTTAAAGATGAACAGAGAGAAGCTGGGGTAGAGATCATCGAGAAATTTTTTGCTCTGCAGCGAGGGATACGAGGTGTTTTCGGCGATGTTCGAGACATGGGTAAAAAAATTATCGGCAATATTATGCGTAATATCCGCTATCTTTCTACAGGATATCAATTTTCTTCCTTTGCCAACGAATTTAAAAATGTCCCAGCAGTTATTTGTGGAGCTGGTCCCTCTTTGGAAAAAGGTCTCTCTGTATTACCCGAGCTCAAAGAACGTGCATTGATTTTTGCCGGTGGATCCGCATTAAACGCTCTCTCCCATGTCTCTTTCACTCCGCATTTCTCTGCAGCTGTAGATCCAGATCCCCCTAGTCATTTATTTAGACAACAAATCTCTGTCGAAGCTCCTCTATTTTATCAAAATCGCGTAGCTCATCGATTGCTCAAAGAATGTCACAGTCCAAGGATCTGGGTTCCTGATAATACCAGCTATCCAATCGAAAAATGGTTAATGGAGGAGCTGAATTTAACAACTCATTCCTTTGAAGCCGGTTGGAATGTGGTAACTTTTAGTCTTCAAGTTGCGGTCACTTTGGGTTGTAATCCGATCATTCTGACCGGAGTTGATCTCTGTCACCGTGAAGGAAAATCCTATGCCTCAGGGGTGGCTATGCCCGAACGCTCCTATGATCCCATACAAATAGAGGTTGGAAAAGAGACAAAACCAGATTTTCTTTTAGCAGCGGATTGGATAGAAGAATTTGTACGGGCACATCCTTCGACAACGTTTATCAATGCTTCTACAGGAGGAATCCTTTTAGAGGGGCTTCCGTTTTCTACACTCCAGGAGATCGCTCAAGAGCTACCGCTGCTCACACAGGATCTTGATGGGATCATTTTCTCTACACTTCAAAGTGCCAATCCGTTATCCGCCGATGAAAAAATTGAAAATGTTCTACAAAAGTTCAAAAACAATTTAGCCTTTTGTCAAGGTGCAATAGAAAAGATGGTCGCCCTCTTCGAAAAATGGTATCCTGAAGATCCTTCTTCTAAAGGGGGATTTATCCTTTTGGAGGTTGAATGCGAAGAAAATCCTATCTATCAGTATTTTCTTCAGCCTTTGTGGAATATTTGGCAGTGGGCTCTCTGCTCGAAAAGCCCTCTCTCTTCCCATGAAATTAAGCTGCAAAAATTGCTTTTCTTTCAAAGGGCTTTGCAATTAGAAATTGAGTAGGAGTATCCGTGTTGATGGAAATGTATGCGATCGAAGAGGGGAAATTGCTAATTCATGATCCTGAATTGGGACTTGCTATTGAAGAACCCTTTCATTCCCAATTACAACAAACATTCAATAAGGAAAAACATCTACTTAGTGAATGCCATTATCTTGAAGGGGTTTTACATGGGCCGTCAAAATTTTATGGCCCAAACGGAGAGCTTCTTTCCATAAGCTGGTTTTATAAAGGTCACCGTCATGGGAAAATGTTGCAATATTACCAGAGTGGGGCACTCTACAGTCGACAATCCTTTGTTCTCGGACAGCGGACGGGTCGTCATCTTTACTACTATCCCGATGGCACTTTGCGCACAGAAATACCTTACAGTATAATTAGCACTTCACTCTCTAATAAAAATCTACTTGTGGGTCTTATGGATGGAGAGATGAAACTCTATTGGCCATCAGGAATACTCAAACGCAGTGTTTTCTTGGTAAAAGGGAAAAAAAACGGGACAGAAATGTTTTATGCTGAAGATGGTGCGATCACGGAGGCGATCACACATGGCCCATGAGTTGCTGGCCGACCGTTATCCGGAAATTTATTACGCGCTTATTTTTGGTCAGATTGGCGATTGTGATCATCCTATTCAATCGCAAGAGATTCCCGAGCCGTCAGAAGAGATCGAAGTCGTCTATCTTTTTGGGTTAGAATCGGGTCCTGTATACAAGAATTTGTATAGTTGGCTACAAAAAGAGCCGACCAGGCAACTGGTTATTCTAGAAGACGACCTTGGCTCCTTCACCTTCTTAACAAAAACAGAGGCAAATAAGGAACTGCTTCAACATAGCCAAGTTCATTTACGCTATGTAAGAGATTGGGATGAATTTCTCGATCACATTGCACCTGATTTTCCCTGTAAACATATTGAAGTTCTTACAAGCAAGAAATACGCAAAAAGCAGGAAAAGTTTTTTTGCTCGCATGCGTCATAAGCTTTTGCGTAATACTGCACTCTTTTATGTGCATTTTTCAGAAGCTCTGCACGCCTCTCTTATCAATACCAATTTTTTTTATAACGCTCATCATCTCCCTACTTCATTTAATGGGAACCGGCTCGAAGGCCAATTCGAAGGGATTCCTGCCGTTATTTGTGGAGCAGGGCCATCTTTAGGCGAGGCGGCCCCTTGGCTCAATCAGTTGGAAGATCGCGCTATTATTATGGCAGGAGGATCGGCGGTAACAGCTCTTGGCCATTTAGGAATTGTTCCCCATCTTGCCTTCGCCATTGACCCAAATCATGAAGAATATGAACGTTTCAAAGCGAATATCGTGCAAGAAGTCCCTTTGCTATATGGACATCGAATTCGTCATGAAGTTTTCTCAACGTTTAATGGGCCTCTAGGTTACATGCGCTCTGCGACAGGCGGGAGGGGAGAAGCCTGGTTGGAAGAGAAAATGGGAATCTCACAAGAGATAATAGGACTCGAATTAGGTCCCGAAGCTCTTTCTATTACCACAATGGCCCTAGCAACAGCCGTTGCGATGAAGTGTAATCCGATCATCTTAATCGGAGTAGATCTTGCTTATGTCGATATGCAGCGGTATGCGCCAGGTGTTGTAGTTGATTCTTCTATTGACTCCTCTAAGCTAGCTCGACAAACGGAACATCTAGACACTTTTGTCAAAAGAAAAAACGCTCAAGGAAAACCGATTTTAACTCTTATTCGTTGGGTAATGGAAGCAGAAGCTTTAGGCTCTTTTGCTAAAAAGCATTCTTCAACTGCTTTCTTTAATGCAAGTGAGAAAGGGCTATGCATTTCCCATTTCCCTTATCTACCTTTTGACAGTTGGATAGCCCAGCATTGTCAAAAGGCTTATGATTTACGTGGTCAAATCTATGCACAGGCTGAATCACTACGTTTTACCTCTTCTACTCATCAAGACATTAAGGAGTTTTTTCTTCCGCTTAAAGATAGCCTTCACAATTTACTAAAGCTCATCTCAGAAGTGCATCTAGAGATTCTGCGTTTAGAAAAAGTGGTCGACGCAACGTTAGATTCAGGACGGTTACTGGCATTAAATATGCTGTGCGAAGAAGAAGTGGCTTTTGCCCCTTTACTTGAAACAACAGGTATTGCTTTTGACCTACTAAAACCTCATCCAATTCCCTCTTACGCTCAAGAAGACATCTTGAAAGATCGTCAGCTTCATTTGAACTTTTTAAAGGCGAAATGGGAGCATATGGAAAAATCTGTTCGCCATTACCTCACTCTTTTAATTGAGTAAATCGTATTGGGTTTAAATATTTTTGTGTTAGTGTGAGGAGGAATCCATAGCCAAAGAAGTTTAATTGATTGGAAGGAAGGGGTCTATGAAAGACGATCCGAAAAAAAAGCATGACTTTGAAAAAAAATGGAACGAAGTTATAAAAAAAGCCTCTGTTGACCAAGGATTTAAACAACAACTTCTAAAAAACCCGGGCCAAGCCTTAAAACTGCATGGTGTTGATGTCCCTTCAGGTGTAACTGTAAAAATTGTCGAAGATTCACCCACTACTCTTTATCTCGTTCTTCCCCATTATTCTAAACATGATCTTTCCGAAGAGCAGCTTCGTGAAGTCGCAGGCGGAATTGAGATGCCCTATGCAAAACCAGGTTTCATCGATCTAGATAGGGAATAAGCAAGATTAAGCCTTGTTTGAAGAATAACAAAATTCTTAAAAGCGTAAAAAAATAATTTAGACTACCCCTTTAGACTGATCTTGAGCTATAGAGGATGTGTCAAATTTTATTTTTGATATTCCCTCTAAGATCGTAAAAAAATATCCCAGCTCCTGAATAATTCCGAGAATGCCTTGGCGTTTAGACGTGTGGAATAATTTTTGCTTGCTCATAATTTTGTAATGGTGTAGCATTACACAATTATAGAGGCGTTATGGCAAAAGATGTTCCGGGGGATGGTTGGCAAGGTTTTCTCGAAATTTGTACAAAAATCAAAACACCAGAAAGCTTCCATCAATTTTTTTCTTTGTTTTTAACGCTTGAAGAGAAGGAATCTTTATCCGCACGGTTTTTAATTATTAAGGCTCTGCTTGATGGGCAGTTAACGCAGCGAAAAATAGCAGAGACCCATAAAGTGAGTATTGCGCAAATCACACGTGGTTCTAATGCGCTTAAAATCATAGATCCTCAACTTAAAAAGTTTTTAGAAACTATAACTAAAGAAATTTAATACGATGCAAGATAGTTCTAAGGATCGCACCATGACTGTTTCTTTTCGTTGGTGGCCGCACGCCCAATAATTCTTTATACCCATCCTGAATGATCAGCGTGGGTTAGAGATTGTTTCTTAATTCGATTTATCAATTTTTTTTTCGTTGTGTGATGGTTAAAGGCTTCTAAGGGGAGTAAGTGATGAGTGTTGTTCTTGCTAAAAAGGGAAGTACATGGGGTGCTACGCTGCTGATTAGTGGCTGCTGTATTGGAGCAGGGATGATCGGTTTACCGGTAATGAGCGCTGTAGCGGGGTTTCTTCCTGCAAGTGTAGCTATGCTGGTTGCCTACTTGTTTGCAACAGGATCAGGGTTACTTCTGTTAGAAGCCACGCTCTGGTTCAAAGAAAAGGTCAATCTTCTTTCTATAGTCGAATCCGTTTTGGGAAAAGCTGGCAAGTATTTGACCTGGGTACTCTATCTCTTTCTTTTCTATTCTCTCTTTGTTGCTTATTTTGATGGGGGTGGGCAGATCGTTGCGGGGTCGTTTAGCCAATTACTTCATTATCCTATATCCCGAGAAGTCGGTATTGGGATCTGTGCGGTGATCATAACAAGCGCCATTTACGCAGGGACCAAGGCCATTGATCGCATCAATCGTATCTTGATGTTAGGTCTCGGTGCCAGTTTTTTTGCTCTGGTTACTTTGGGGTTATCACACGTCGAAATCGACCACCTTACAACCACTAACTGGAGGGCATCGCTAGCAGCTCTTCCTATTCTTTTGATCTGTTTTGGTTATCAAAATTTGGTGCCAAGCCTAACCTATTATCTAGGTAGAAATATTCGGGCCCTACGGCTTGCTATTATAATGGGGAATATCATCCCGTTCTTAATTTATACGATTTGGAACTATGTAATTATCGGAATTTTACCATCTGATGTAACGAATAATACCAATCTGATCACAGATTTATTGCTAAAAACCACTCACTCTCGATCTGTACATTTCTTCGTAGAAGCATTTTCTGTTTTTGCGCTAATGACCTCTTTCATTCCAAATGCTTTGACGTTTGTCGACTTCTTGCGTGATGGCACTGCTAAAATGAGAATTAAAAGCGAGTTTCTCTTGTATGGTTTAGTGTTGATTCCTCCGATGATTTTTAGTCTTTTTTATCCACGAGTCTTTTTGCAAGCATTGGGGTTTGCGGGTGGATTTGTCGATCTTTTGTTGTTTGGAGCTCTTCCTGTAGCTGTGGTGTGGATTGGACGATATAACAAAAAGGTGGAGGCCCCTTATACCGTAGCCGGAGGCAAGGTACTTCTTGGCGCGATTTTTTTAGTATCTATCGGCTTTGTGATATTGAGAAACTTAGGAGGACTATGACGGCCTTAACTCCTTATTTACGTCTTCTTTTGGAGAAGCAATATTTATCCAAAAATCAAGCTGAAACCGTCATGACTCTTATGCTGGAACAAGCCCACCCTTATCAGGTGGCTGCGGTTCTCTCCACCATGAAATACCGTGGTGAAACAGCTGAGGAAGTCGCAGGAATGGTTATCGCTTTAGCAAAAAAAGCGCGTACTGTCGATGTGCCTTATCCGGTTCTTGACATCGTTGGCACGGGTGGGGATGGCGCGAATACCGTCAATATTTCCACGGGCGCTGCTATTTTAGCTGCTGCATGTGGCATTCCCGTTGCAAAGCATGGCAACCGGTCTGTTTCAAGCCGTAGTGGTTCAGCTGATGTCCTTGAGGCTTTGGGTTTGGAAATCGAGATTCCTCCTGATAGGGTGAAATTCTTTCTCGACGAAATGAACATCGCGTTTCTCTATGCGCCTTATTATCACTCCTCATTAGAAAAAATTGGCGATATTCGCCGAGGTTTAAAAGTTTCGACCCTTTTCAACTTACTAGGCCCCTTACTCAATCCTGCAAAAGCAGAATATGCTCTGATTGGAGTTGCCAGCGAGAGTGCGCTCGATTTGATCAGCCAAGTCGTGATTGAACTGGGCTACATAAGACGAGCTCTTGTCTATTATGGCAATGGTTTAGATGAATTAACTCCTCTAGGTCCTGTAGAAGCCTACGAGATCAGCGAGGGAAAAAGGGTGCGCGTTACGATTGACCCTGTCTCCTTGGGATTCACACAATGCAAGCTCGTGGATTTAGTGGGAGGAGATGCAACTTTAAATGCATCTATTCTTCTAGAGATTTTTGCCGGCCGTCCCGGCCCCATTGCGGATTCTCTAGCTTTCACGGCAGGCGCTGGCTTGTATATTTTTGGGTCGGCTTCTACTTTACAAAATGGCATTGAAAGAGCCCGTACCGTATTGCAAAAAGGCGAAGCTCTGCAAGTCCTAGAAAAATGGAAAATCTTACAATCTCTTAAGGAGAAGGTGTGATGGATTATCTCGATAAAATTGCTGATTATAAAAGAAAAGAAATCGAAGGTCTCACACGAAAATTAAAATATGGTTCTTTCGCCTCTTCTTTACGGCAAAACGAAATCGCTATTATTGGTGAAGTTAAAAGGCGCTCACCTTCACGAGGAGATATTGGAGAAATTGAAAATCCTCTCGACTTAGCGATGCGTTACTGCGCAGGAGGAGTCGGGGCTATTTCTGTTTTAACGGATAGTCCAAGTTTTGGAGGGGACTTAGAAGATTTACGAAGCGTGTCGCAGGGACTCTTAAACGTTCCGGTTTTACGAAAGGACTTCATTCTGCATCCCTTGCAACTGGCTGAGGCTGCATTAGCTGGGGCTTCAGCTGTACTATTGATTGTTCGGCTTTTAGGAGAAAATCTTAAGTCTCTTTTAGAAATAGCTGCCAACTTAGAATTAGAAACCTTAACGGAAATTCATGATGAAGCCGATCTTGAGATAGCTTTGAAAGCTAACGCACCTATCATAGGTGTTAATCATCGTGATCTTCAAACTTTCAAAATCGATTTAGCTCTTTCTGAGCGTCTTCATCCCCAGATTCCTTCTTCTATCATCACTGTGGCCGAGTCGGGAATTCGCAATGCTGAAGATGCGCAACGCATGAAAGATTTAGGCTACGACGCAATTTTAGTTGGAGAGGCGCTTGTTTCTTCAAAAGATCCTGCAGGCCTCATTCGATCGATGAAAGCAGGGAAATATGAAAGTTAAAATTTGTGGTGTTACTCATCCCGATGATGCTTTTTATGCGGCCTCCTGTGGCGCAGAATATATCGGGATCATTTTTGCTGAACGTTCAAAGAGGCGAGTAGATCGTGCACAAGCTCGAGAAATTGCTCAGGCTGCCCGCGAAGGAGGTTGCCAACCTGTAGCTGTTTTTGCCGATACGACACTCGAAGACGCTATAGCTGTATGTATGCAGACAGAAATTATGCTAGCACAACTACAAGGGCATCTTCAGCAAATTCTACATCCACACACAATCCTTTTTTCCGTTTTCGATTCTCCTCAGCCAGGTTCTGGTGTTTGTTTTGATTGGAATGCTTTTACTCCGCCTCAAAATATTCCGTGGATGCTGGCTGGCGGACTTAATCCTGACAACGTAAAAAAAGCGATCCATCTTCTCCATCCGCATGCTGTTGATGTAGCAACGGGAGTGGAAATAATGGGAAGCACAAGAAAAGATTCAATTCTAGTACGTGCGTTTATTGATAACGCCAAAGAGGTTTTATGAAGCATCACTACCCATTCGGTGGGCAATTTGTAGCGGAAATTTTAATGGCTCCTATTCTTGAGTTAGCTGAGAATTGGGAAGCATTGCGTCAATGTCCTCTTTTCCAGGAAGAATTCGATGACCTTCTGAAAAATTATGCTGGAAGACCTACTCCACTTACAGAGGTTAAAAATTTTGCGCATGCAATCAAGGGGCCACGGATTTTTCTTAAACGGGAAGACCTCCTCCACACCGGGGCTCATAAAATTAATAATGCTTTGGGACAATGTTTGCTTGCCAAACGTATGGGGAAAACTCGGATCATTGCGGAAACAGGTGCTGGGCAACATGGCGTAGCTACGGCTACAGCATGTGCAAGGATGGATCTTGAATGTGTTATTTACATGGGCGAAGTTGATATCGCCCGGCAAAAACCTAATGTTGAAAAAATGCAACTTTTAGGCGCTACCGTCATACCTGTGCGTCAAGGGTCTGCTACATTAAAAGACGCAGTTAACGAAGCGATGCGTGATTATTCAGCCAGTTATGAATCGACACATTACTGTTTGGGATCTGCTTTAGGGCCCCATCCTTATCCTGATATGGTCGGTTTTTTTCAGTCTGTGATAGGAACAGAAGCTAAAGAACAAATACTTTCGCGAACAGGGCGCTTACCCGATCTTCTCATTGCCTGCGTCGGAGGAGGCTCAAATGCAATAGGCCTTTTCCAGCCTTTTATTGCCGATGAAAAGGTGCAACTTATTGGTGTGGAAGCCGGTGGATGTGGTCCTGGCCTTGGCCAACATGCAGCGCGATTTAATGGAGGAAAGCCTGGAGTGCTCCATGGGTGTTATACCTATCTTCTACAAGACGAAGAAGGGCAGGTGCTTCCCACCCACTCGATTTCTGCAGGACTAGATTACCCAGCCATAGGTCCCGCTCATGCCGATCTTTATGAGTCAGGACGAGCTTCCTATACATCAGTGACAGATGAAGAGGCGTTAGAGAGCTTTCATCTTTTAACAAAAACAGAAGGAATTATTCCCGCCTTAGAATCGAGCCATGCTTTGGCCTTTAGTAAAAAGATCGCACCTACATTGGATAAAGAGAGCATCATGATTGTGAATTTATCGGGAAGAGGGGAGAAGGATTTGGCGCAAATTATGAAGAGAGCAAAAGAAAAAGAGCATGAAACATGAGTAAATTCGACAGAATTTTTAAAAACCATCCCCCTTTTATTGGATACTTAACCGGGGGAGATGGGGGTATAGATTATTGCCTTGATTGCGCCAAAGCGTTAGTTGAAGGTGGTGTCGATATTTTAGAAATAGGATTTCCTTTTTCTGATCCCATTGCTGATGGACCGGTGATTGAACGTGCGCACATGAGAGCTCTAAAAGCAGGAACAACTGCTTCTTCGATTTTAGAAATTGCGCGGCGCCTCAGGACCCATACCGACATTCCTTTAGTGCTATTTAGCTATTATAATCCTTTGCTCCAAAGAGGCGAAAGTTATCTCCACGAAGCAAAAAATGCTGGTTTTGATGCAGTTTTAGTTGTCGATTTGCCCCCCTTGGGCGCAGATGCATTTGAAGTCGACCCCTTTTTCAGAAGCTTAAAAAAAGCTAATCTCATTCCTATTTTACTTGTCACTCCCTCCACTTCTGAGGAAAGACTACGTTTGATCGGTCAATTGAGTGAAGGCTTTATCTACTACGTGTCGCAAAAGGGAACAACAGGAGTACGTGCAAAACTCGCTGAGGATTTTTCGGCTAATCTTGCTCGAATACGCTTGCATACAGAAACGCCCATTGTAGGAGGATTTGGCATCGCTGATCAAGCGACGGCTCGCCATGCTCTTCAATATGCAGATGGCTTTGTCGTGGGCTCTGCTTTTGTCAAACTCATGGAGCAGCAAGCGGATCCTTCCGCACTTAAACTTTTAGCTAATTCCATTGATCCTAGAGAAGAAGATGAATGCCGCAATTCTTGATGCAGAGGATCCCTTACAACCTATACGAGAGCGCTTCAATCTTCCAAAAGAGAAGCTTTATTTATGCAATAATTCTCTGGGGTTACCGCCTATTTCCGCTTTTACGTTGATGCAAGAGCAGCTTCAGCGTTGGGCCCAGGTAGGGGTGGAAGGCTGGTTTGAAGAAAAAGCAGGATGGTACACTCTATTTGATAATCGCTTGCGAGGAGCGTTAGCGCGCCTTTTAGGTGCGCAAGAGGCGGAGGTGATTGTTATGAATAGCCTAACCGTGAACTTGCATTTGCTGTTGGTTTCTTTTTACCGTCCCACTTCGAACCGTTACAAGATTCTTATCGAATCGCCCATTTTTCCTTCAGATCTCTATGCAATAAAAAGCCACTTAGCTCTTCATGGATGGGATCCAGAAAAAGCTTTAATTATTCTTGAGCCTCGTGCTGGTGAGTATACTCTAAGGCATGAAGATATCGAAGATGCCCTATTACGAGAAAGTTCAAGCCTTGCTCTTGTCTATTTTAGTAGCGTGAATTTTTTGACGGGACAAGTGCTTGATACGCAAGCGATCACGAGAAAAGCTAAAGATGTGGGAGCTATTGTCGGTTTTGATCTTGCCCATGCAGCGGGTAATATTCCCTTACAACTCCATGAGTGGGGAGTGGATTTTGCTGTAGGTTGCTCTTACAAATATCTTTGCAGCGGCCCAGGAGGTCCAGGGTTAGCGTATGTGCATGCTGATCATCATGAGAAAAAGCTTTTTCGATTAAGTGGCTGGTGGGGTAACGATCCTGAAACCCGTTTTCAAATGCAGCTACAGCCTGAGTTTATCCCTTTTGGTGGAGCGAGTAGCTGGCAGGTCAGCACTCCTTCAATCCTTTCTATGGCTCCTCTTATTGCTTCTTTAGAAATTTTTGATGAAATAGGCATGGAAGCATTTCGAAAAAAATCAGAAAAACTAACGACCTTTTTGCTACAAGAACTAGCTAAACTCTCTTCTGATAAGTTCACGATTATAACGCCTACCGAACGAGGTTGCCAACTTTCTTTGCTATTTAAAGAAGATGCGGAAAATACCTTACATAGACTAGAAGCAGAGGGTGTAATTTGCGATTTTAGACCACCCAATATTCTTCGTGTAACACCTTCTCCTCTCTACACTAGTTTTGCAGAGATAGCTGAATTTGTAAGTCGTTTGAGAAATTGTTTATAGATAAGAGCTATCATACTCTTTGAGCTTGTTTCGCAACGTTCGGATGCTGATGCCAAGTTTTTTGGCTGTAGCCGTTCGATTATTTTTAGAATACGCTAGAGTTTCAAGGATGGTCCGTTTTTCCATTTGAGCAAGGGTTGTACCAGAAATTTGCGAAGGCCGTTTTAGAGACGGCCAACGCAAATCTTCCTCAGCGATTATTTCTTGATTGTGGAGAAGAACCGTGCGCTCGATCAGGTGCTGTAATTCGCGGATATTCCCTGGCCAAGGATAATGAATAAGAGCATGAGAGGCTCCTGGAGCAAAAAACCGCGGGGGCTTTAAATTGTTACGGCAAGCTTCTTGGAGAAAATATTCTGCCAATGGAAGGATATCTTCTTTTCGTTCGCGTAGAGGGGGGAGATGAAGAGGTATTACATTTAATCGATAAAAGAGATCTTCTCGCAGCATTTTCTGTTCAATTGCCTCAGAAAGATTGCGATTGGAAGTCGAGATAAAACGTACATCGACGTCTAGTGTCGATGTGCCACCTACACGTTCAAATTGTTGCTCCTGAACGGCTCGTAAGAGTTTTGCTTGGAAAGAAAGGGGCGCTTCCGTGATCTCATCTAAGAGCAAAGTGCCGCGATCGGCCATTTCGAGTCGACCCATTCGTTGCTGAAAGGCGCCCGTAAAGGCACCCTTTTCATATCCAAAAAATTCTGCCTCAATAAGGGTCTCAGGTATAGCAGCGCAATTGATCTTGATGAGAGGTTGCACTTTACGATTCGATAAAAGATGCAGAGTTTGTGCGACTATTTCTTTTCCTGTCCCCGATTCCCCTGTCAAAAAGATATGCGCTTTACTGGTAGCTACCGCCCGGATATCTTCGACTAATTTCAACATTGGAGGACTTTTGACAATCAGATTCGTCGGTATGTCGATAAGAGAGGAATAAGTGTTTAATGCCTTTAGAGGAACTATCTCCAAATTTTCCAAAAAATCCTCGAATACTGCTGTCGTAAAGGGGCGATAAAAAACTGCTTTGGCTCCTAAAGCGGCAATATGACAAGATTCGTAAAGATGATCGCGGTTATCGAGAATAACGAGAAATGCTTGGGGCTGTAATTCTTTAACGAGGCTACAGAGTTCATGGAAGGGAAATGTCGGGTTTCCTCTTCCTACAATGATGATCGAATAGGGGTAAGACCCTAGCAATGCAATACCTTCTTCAGCTTTTTCTGCGGTCGTGATGGAGTAACCTTTATTTTGGAAAAAGGCAAGTAAAGAACAATTAAAAAGCGGCGACTCATCGATGAGTAAGATATTTCCCATAAACCGGATTATAAAAATCGCAAAGTTAAATCAAAGTTATTTATGTTTTTTATTAATAATAATGGTTGGTTGTTCAGGATTAGAAAAAGGAGAAAAGGAAAAATTACGCCGACAAAATGTCCATGTAGAGCCCATTTTTCGACTTCATGACGAGGTTCATTATTCCATTCCTACTATACAGGGTCGTATCAGAGAAAATTATCCCTGGGAAGAGGGATACGTAGGACGGTTTCCTCCCATTACCAAAGAGTGGTTTCGCTGCCGCGGATCAGGGTCTAACCCTCCTAATGTGCACAATACTCCAGGGCAAGAGGTTATTCATCGATTGGATTGTGCGGGGGCGGAGCGCCATAGCCTCCCCCTTAGACAGAACGAAGAGTTCATTTATCCCGTTCTCATTGACATTCTGAATGAGCTGCAGGTGCGTACAGGACAAAAAGTCGTTGTCACCTGTGGCTATCGCTGTCCCCAGCACAATGTCTATGCAGATACATCCCCACAGAATCAAGCATCTAAACACACGATCGGGGCAGAAGTAGATTTTTATGTTCAGGGTTTTGAGGAAAAACCTGAGGAGATTGTGAAATATATCCTGCAATACTATCGCGAAAATCCGCGTTTTACAGGTAAAAAAGAATTTCAAAATTTTGAGCGATACGAGAAGAAAGACACCGATGTCTCCACTTTGCCTTGGTACAATAAAGAAGTTTTCATCAAATTGTACCGCAAAGGAGAGGGGCGTGATTTTGATAACCGCCATCCTTATCCCTACATTAGTCTGCAGGTCCGATATGATAGAGACGCAAATGAAAAAGTTGTCTACTCCTGGCAAAAAGCCAATACTTGTTACAAAAGATATTGACTATAAGCACTCCCAACGAATATCTTCGTTCCTCATCTCTTTTTGCCGATGTGGCGGAATTGGTAGACGCGGTAGACTCAAAATCTTCTTCTAGCAATAGAGTGCTGGTTCGAGTCCAGTCATCGGCAAAATAAAAGTTCCCTTCGGGGAACTTTTTTTTTGTCGATGAAGCAACACAACAGTTTGTGTTGCGTCTGGGACTCGAAGAAGCCGCGATATAGAGCGGCGACGGGCGGGGGAGCCCGGAGTCCAGTCAGCTCCCTACGGGAGCAATGAGATAGCGAATAAAAGTTCCCTTCGGGGAACTTTTTTTTTGTCGATGAAGCAACACAACAGTTTGTGTTGCGTCTGGGACTCGAAGAAGCCGCGATATAGAGCGGCGACGGGCGGGGGAGCCCGGAGTCCAGTCAGCTCCCTACGGGAGCAATGAGATAGCGAATAAAAGTTCCCTTCGGGGAACTTTTTTTTTGTCGATGAAGCAACACAACAGTTTGTGTTGCGTCTGGGACTCGAAGAAGCCGCGATATAGAGCGGCGACGGGCGGGGGAGCCCGGAGTCCAGTCAGCTCCCTACGGGAGCAATAAGATAGCGAATAAAAGTTCCCTTCGGGGAACTTTTTTTTTGTCGATGAAGCAACACAACAATTTGTGTTGCTTCTTGTGAGGCCTATTTAGAAAACGTCATTCGGAAAAAGGGGAGGAAGTGCTATTTTGTAATTCTGTTCATTTTTTTCACAAGGCGCAGAGTAAGGGCTTCTTTCAAGACTATAAGAGGTGAAAATGGCAGTGTCATTATTTGTAAATTCTACAAGTGCTCTAAGCTCTCAAACCTATGCTTCGAGTGTCTTACAAGGCACAGCAGGATTCAATCAAAAGGATCTCACCCGTCTTGGTACAAGTAGACTTGCTCGAGAAAGCAATGGATCTATTCATCTTATTGAAAAAACTCCCGCAGAAGTTGCTGGCGAAAAGGTTTTTCTTCCTCTAAGTGATAAAATATCTACTTGGATATCTTATGTTTCTTCGTTCGCCAAGTCCCTACCCTCGTTTTTGTCTCTACCCTTAGCATATGCCAAAGAGATGCGTCCTTCACACGGAACTATGAACTTTCCTTCTCAAAAAGCCTTAGCTTCTTGTCTGGATAAACATCCTTTAACAGGTAAACAAACAACCCCCTATCTAAGAGAAAAGGGGATCACTGATGCAGTTGCTGAATCTTTTGCAGATACCCGTATGTTGCCTCCAGGAGTTGATATGGGAGTTATGTTGGCTTTATACCATTTAAATCAAAAGCTTGAACTACCTCCTCCTGCCTTAACTACTCTTCAAATGAATTTAGTAGTAGGATTAAAGGACTGTGCAACGGGAGGGGAAATATCTGAAGAAAGCTCCGCCTCATATAATCACAAAACTGAACTATAATTATACGAACTCTATCAGTCTGATAGGTTTATTCTTTATGCCCCCTTAGATCTTCAGCGATATGAAGCAACCTGAGGAGAATAAAACTGTGGAGAGAAGCGCGGAGATTGAAAAGGACTACATGACTTGGTGACATGTAGACAGCCAAAGATTTGGAAACGAAATGATATTGTTAGGATCATGCTCTCTTTTTAACTGGAGTAGCCGATCATAATCCCTTCCATAGATCTTTTGATTGAGAGCATGAGTTAAACAATGTTCTCCCCACACATAAGGTCTTCCTCCTAAAACAATACAAAAGTCTAAAAGCTGAGAAAATATTTTCTGCATTTCGCTAACCTTCATCTGGGCTTCAGAGTCGTTTTTTTCTATTCCACAATACAACCCCACGCTTATGTAGAGAGTGTTCTTAAGAGGTGCTGGATGTAAAGGAAGTGAAGGTGCATAGGCGGGTCTTTTGACGGCTAATGAATAGATACAAAATGGGCAGCTGAAAAACTGCGTAGCACTAGCAATTTTACAAATGAACTTTGCAAATTGTAAAGCCTGCTCAGGTAATAGTAGGTAATCGCACCAAATGTTTTTATAATTCTGGAGAGTGTTCGAAAATGCTTTTGTCGCATTAGCTTTAATAAAGGGATAATCTGTTATCGAAGCACTAGGGGAAGAGTTTTGATCAGTTAAGAAGAATTCATGTGAATGTCTTATTCGTGGGTTAAAAGCTGGTGAAAAATAAGAATGTACCAAAGCCATTTCCATCCAATCAGGATTATGGGTATGCTCGGCTGTTTCAATGAAATTTTTAAACGCCTCTTCAACCTTCATTACGGCGTCTATCGAATTGCAAAAATCATGAATTACGGGTTGAGAATGTGGCTTATAAGGGATAGTTTTTAAAATAACACTTTCAATGACACCTAGTACCCCAAGGCCTCCTAAACTAAAACGAAAGAGATCTACGTTTTCTTCGGGGGAACACCAGATGGCCTTTCCAGTGGGTAGAATGAGTTTGAGTTTAAGGACTTGATCGATCTGGGCCCCATATTGAATCGATCTTATCCCCAATCCACCTACACTTAACGTACCTCCAATCGTTGTTTCCAAGTGATCCGTTAGAACAGGACAAGAGCGATTATGTTTATTAAGCGTTCTTTCCAGAGATTCCCACGTCAGACGAGAAGGACAAAGGACATTGCCATCTTCCAAGATAGAGATTGGTGTGATCTCTTCACTGACCTGATGGTGAACAAGCACAATACCCGTTGTTAAGGTTTGGCCATTGCATGAGTGACCACTGCCTCTAATTGAAACAGGCATTTTATAGGCGTTAGCGATTTGAAGAACGTCGCAGATATCTTTTTCTGATCTAACGTGTGCAAGTATTTTTGGTTGCCGTTGAATCAGATTTCCAAAATCTCGAGCATAAAGAGTAGGTGTCTCACACAATTCGACACGATCTTCAAGTGATGAAGCCAACGATTCGTATATTTTATTAATGGCCATATACAGGGGTTATTAGATGCAATATGTAGCAAGATCGATATTTTTTTGTTCTTGGAATACTTTTAAATAGATTTTCGCCTTAGGTTTTTTGTCTGGAAAGTACGTCACTTTTATGTGACTGATCCCCCGAACAAACTGATGATACGATGTTGAAGCTTCGTCAACTTCTCTATAGCCTCCCATCCAAGCAAGAATAGCATTTTTTTTCTCTTCTGATGTCAGTTGTTCGGCTACCAAGAACGTCAAGACATTCTCCCATTGATGTTTAATTTCACTATAAGTGCCTCCCTTAAAAAAACCTTCAATGCCCAGTTTCGCATGGATGTTGTCATCAATATCTAGCTGCAAAAAAAAGTGCGGTATAAGTGATGATAGCTCCTTCAATAGAGCAATGAATGCCTCTGATTCTTCTGGGTAATGGATGGCTTTAAGAAAAGAGGTGATCGCATTGTTATAGGTCAAATTTTCACCTCGGATACAGAGTTTTATTCCCTTAGAGGATCTAGGAAGCATAAGTCCAATTTGTGCAATTTCAAGGTTCATTTCTTCGCAAGTTTTAATACATCGCTCTAAATTAGTGGAAAATGAAAAGTCAAAATGGTTCTTTTGTAAAATCCCAAATAGTGTCTTGCAAATATTCTCAATGTCGTGAGTTTGGGATACGCCTAAAAAAATACTAGGTTTAGGTGGCCACATCAAGGAGCTGCCTATATCAAACTCCAAACACATATTAGTTAAGTTATAATTCGTGAAAAAATTTTGCTGCCTGCTTCTTGAAAAACAATGAAAACAGTCATGCCAAACTTCATTTGTTTGTGTTTTGTTTTCTTCAAGATATCTTTCAAGGTCTAACAAGGACTTCCCAGATAAATCCAAGTGAAAACAAAAATCTATCCAAGTTTCTTCATGACTTAAGGGCAGTTCAAATCCAAAGGTGTCGCTTAAGAGGGTTGGAGGAATGTATTTCTGAAAATCCCTTAGCTTCTTTTCTTGGACCATGTTCAAGAGATTTTGGGGAAGAAAGGGTAGTATCTTCGTATAAGCGGATGAAAGATCTAAAACCATAAATGCGGCATCAAGTTTAAGAGGGGTTTTTGTTAATCAAATTCATAACCTATCTGCCTGTATATTGCCCTATAATGTAAAAGAAAGATTATCTATATTCAGGACTTCAGGTGACTTTTTCATAAAATGAGGTGCTAGATGAAAAATAGAGAAGAAGAGTTAAAAATGAAAGTTCTCGCTAAATGCTGGAATGACCCTGCTTTTAGAGAGAGATTCAAAAATGACCCTAGGGGTGTCATGCAGAAAGAATTTGATTATACTTTCCCAGATGATCTCAAAGTCGAAGTGATTGAAACGGACAATAAAACCCTCTTACTTCAGCTTCCTGATCCTCCAGTAAAATCCGGTGAGCTATCTGAAGAAGAATTATCCAAACTTGCGGCAGGGGTTGGCACCCAAAAGTATATTTGGGATAAGTAATCTTAAAGGCTTTGAGATGGTATCTATGAGACTGTCTCTAAGCTTTCATACTTTATAGACCGGAGCGTAGCCAAAGAAATCAGGGCTCCTATCATTAAAATAACTCCCGGAGCTAATTTGAATCCTGTGGAACGAATAAGTCCGAGCGCGAGTACCGGACCAAATCCCCCAAGTAATCCAATAGCCAGATTCAAGCCAAATCCTATACCACTATTTCTGACTTTAGTAGGAAATAGATCACAATAGAGTACGGGCATGGGCGCCATGTAGAAGCCCACCATAGCGCCTAATAAGATCGAAGATAGAATCCGAAAAGTATCAAATCCTAAAAGCCAGTATAAGGGCAGAGACAAAATAAAATAGGCCCAAGCAGCATAGATTGCTAATTTCTTAGGACCAATTTTTGATGATAGAAGACCTGCAAAGGGAATCGAGATAACAAGCGTGATAAGAAAGAGTAAATTGAGGTGAGTAGCTTCTTGAAAGGAGAGCTTTAAGATAACCGTAAGATATATCACAAAAAATGAGATCGTGAGGTTGTAACCCAGGGTTTCCAATATCTCAATACCAATCAGTTTTCCTAAGGCTTTTTTATGTTTGTAGAAAAGTAATTTAATCGGGTGACGAGTATTTTCATGTGATTTTTGCATCGACAGAAATATCGAGGTCTCATGCAATTTAGAGCGCAGCCAAAAAGCCACCAGTCCTAAAACTCCTCCCAGGAGATACATGCTTCTCCATCCCCATTTCGCAAAGGCTTCTTCGGTAAAATGTGACTGGACAACAAAAAAATCGAGACCTCCCAATGATAGGCCTAAGGCCACACCAAAATAGGCGAAACTTCCTATAAAGCCTTGTTTAGGTTTGGGGGAGGACTCAACTAAAAATGTCACAGCTGTAGGAAATTCCGCGCCGGCAGCGAGACCTTGTAGGAATCGCATAACGATAAAAAGGATGGTTGCGCTAATTCCGATGTGCCAATAAGTGGGGAGGAATCCAATAATAAAGGAGGTTAGAGAGGCGCATGCAATCGATATAAGGAGGGTGACTTTTCTTCCGTAACGATCACTTATATATCCAAAGAAAAGCCCGCTTACTGGCCTTAAGATGTGGCCCCCTGCAAAAGCCATTAAGGTAAGCAAAGGAAAAGTCCAAATATCTGTTATAGGAAAAAAAAGACTCATTAAAATAGGTGCAACAAAGCCGAAAGTCGCCGCTTCATACCATTCAAATGCATTGCCTAGAAGAGTAGCTGTAACGACAAAACGAAGACTGAGTGGTTTCTGCAACATAAGTCTTTGAGTAGGATATAGAGGGGAAAAAAGCAATACATTCAGCCATAAGGTCCTGAAAGGAGCTGAATGTACACTCTTAATGTGGCTTAAAAAAGTGGCCTATAAATTTAATTATTTGTTTAATTTGAAGTTAGTCTTCGATGACAAGACAATTTGATGGTTTTCTTTCATGAAGATAGAAGTCTGCACACTATCTTGAGAACTGTCTTCAGGAATCATAACTTCAATAGAAAGGAAATCAGCTTCGTTTTCTGACCCAATAGCAACTTGAGAGAGTTTTCCTCGAGTACAAACTAAGGTAGGAGACGCGACAACTTCAGAAATTGAAAGATCATCAGAAAATTTCTCAATTTGCATTTTTAAAAGAAATTCATTGTCATTGTTTCTAGGTGTTATTGCTATTGAACTTTGAAAATGTATTGCTTCCAAGCTAACACAAGCAAAACTAAGCACTATAAATAATAGTTTTTTCATAAATTTTTCCTTTAGAGGTTCTTCATTACGTTAAAAAAATCGGTAGGAGTCTTTTGTAACTGTTTACTAAATTCTTCTAGGTGTAGATATATACCGTGTTAAGAATTTGAATAATTTCTTCTGGGTCGTGTTTTTTAAGCCCAGATTTTTACAATTAGTCATTCTTAAAAAAAGTGGATATCACCTAAGAAATAGGGCAGAATTCTAGTTTTTCCATGAATTGAATTCTATATCGGCCTCGAGGGCATTGAGCAAACAACTTTTAAACTTTTAAAAAGCAGGCTCATAACATTCATTAACGCTGTATTTTCATATTAATACACGCCAAATTAATGGGCAAAAAAGGTGTTAATAGGTTTCTCCTCAAAAAAAGCGTTAGGATAAAATCGACTACGACGATCCATTTCGACATTAGTAGATTGGACTATCTAAGAGGCGAATGGGCACTCTTATTCAGCAAGAGACAATAGTTGAGTTACATCAATTAAAGCATCGGTCATTGCAGGACTATCAGGTGAGTGAGCACCTTTTTCGATCAATTGAAAATACACAGGGCAGCCAACCTCTTTCAAAGTTGTAGCTAGTTTTTCCGCAATTTCTGGGGGACATACGCTATCGTTTTTACCTTGTACGATATGAACTGGAATTTTTTTGAGGCGTTCTATTCTTTCATGACTTAACAGGTTTAATTTTTTGGGAAGTGTTGCAAAGAAAAGTGGTTCAAAAATAGAGCAAGAGCGGTTGAAAGGATCCATGTCATTCTCATGCATGGGTAAATGGAGGAGTTTTTCTAGAGCCTCTGCGGTAGGATCATCGAGATATTCCTCGTAAGAAATCCAGAGGTGCATGGCACGGAAATCATTTTCTCGCAAGATGAGTTCATAAAACACTTCAATAAGAGAATCCTCATCACATAATTTTCCTTGAGAATTTGCGTAATCAATCATCGCTTGTAAACTTGCAGGGTTCCATTTGTTTCCTAGTTCATTTAAGAGTTGCGCCTTATTGTAGAAACGCTTGTTCTCTTCGTCAGTAACCAAGGTCACTCCACGCAAAATCAGCCCCTTAACGCTTTTCGGGTATTCTTGGGCATAGAAAAGAGATAAAGCTGCTCCCCAGGAGCCCCCAAACACAAACCATTGGTTAATCGCTAAATGTTCACGGAGCTTTTCCATGTCTTTGGCTAAATCATCAATCGTGATGTCGGCAAAAGTGGATGCAGGATAACGAGTATCACAAGAGGAGGGATGAGACCGTCCAGATCCTCTTTGTTCAAAAGCGAGTATTCGGTATTTGTCTGGATCAAACCATAATAAGTCTTTATCCCTCACACGAAACCCTGGACCTCCATGAACAAATACGACAGGAATTCCATTAGGATTTCCTGTCTCAGCGTAATAAATTTCCCAACCGTCAGCGACTTTTAATACGTCTTCGTGTTTTGGTGATGGAGGATAAGGTTGATGGGCGTGCAAACTCCCAGTTCCTATATAGAGATAGCAAGCGAATAGAAAAATAATTCTCATAAGCCCTCTTTTATCAAGTAAAATTACAAGCGAATTCATGATCGTGATCGTATGATTATGTAACTTTGGTGATTCTCAATCGTTAAAATTTAGTATTAGAGTAGCATTTACTAATTAAGCGTATAGGTGTTTGTTTTCCTCATACAGGACTTTATAGGAACAAAATAGATCTTTGAGCTCTTGATTTTCTTTTGAACCAAGAGGAGGGGCTCATGGTTCTCATGCATAATTAGGGGATTTTGTATTGAAAGGCTTCTCGGGTGAGTTTTTCGATTTCAAATTTTGATAAACCTGCTTCCTTGTGAGCTAAGAAAAGTTCGTGTGAAAGTGAAGTAGAAAAAAGAAGGGGGTCATCTGTACAAAATGCTATTGGATGCCCTTTTCTAAAATAGTCTATTCCAGGATGTTGATCATACTGTTCGATCATTTGAACAAGGACGCTACTCGTTAAACATACTTCTAAGGGTGTTCTGTTAGAGAATATCCAATTAGCCGCCTCTTCACAAAGGTAAACCCCATGCCCCACTCTTATGGGTTCAAGTGCTGTAAGTAGTTTCATTTGATCTTGTTCTTGGGGGCTTTCTCCCACATGCACAACAAAAGCCACCCCCTGTTCTTTTGCATAAAGAAGGTCGTTTAGGATTAGATCGACTTGCCCTATAGTGGAATCTCCTGAAATATCAATGCCTATTACTCCTCGATTTTTATATTTAAGAGCTAAGTCGGTTGTTTCTCGAATGGTTGAAGAGGAAGAATTTCTTTGAAGGCTCAAAAGTAATCGTGCCTGAAAATCAACGGAATTTTGCTCATTGATACCATCTAAAATTGCTCTTAAATAGGCCTCTGTTCCTTGACCTAAATTCTTGAGACCCGATCGAATCTCCACATATGTAATTCCGTCTTCTTTAAGTTCTGTGCAAAGGGCTTCTACTCCTTCTTTCACCCTTTCTTCGGAATTCACAAGTTGATGAACTAACTGGAAAATATGAAATACCTGATGATAGTCAACTTTATCACGTACAAGTTGTAAGGCTTTTTCGAGACTTAATCGTTGCTCTGGATTCGCAAGTGAAAATAGATAATCTTTAGGATAGGCTCCACTTAGGTGTAAATGGAGTTCTGCTTTGGGCAGTGATTGAAAAAACTCTACGTCTTCTTCTCTTAAATGGTCTCCAGCGTGCAGATTGTGAAAAGGCTTCAATAAACTTACCACTGCAATTCCAATTTGAGCCAAAAAACGCATTGTAATGAGACCTCCACTTAAGTTTTAGCAAATGTCATAAATTACGGCTTCACCACTTTTTTGAAAAGTGGTAGAAACTTAATTTGAAGATAGCTTCTTAAACTTTTAAGAAATATAGAGTCGTTGTATGCCTAATTTGCACTAGAGGGGTCCTCATGAAACGGTTTTATTTCCAGTTACATTTTGTTTTGCCTTTTGCATGGACGTTACTCTTCGCACCCTTATTTTCTCTTTCAGCCATAGATCCTAATCCTGCTAAGAACCCCACTGAAAGATTGATGCAAGGAAATCAACGTTATGCGACCTCGACAACGGTTTGCCATGAAGATTGGTCGGTGAAACGATCAACACTTATAGCGGGGCAGAAACCTTTTGCTGTCATTGTCGCATGCTCAGATTCGAGAGTGCCGCCGGAAATTGTCTTTGATCAATCTTTGGGCGACCTTTTTGTCGTGAGACTAGCGGGGAATGTGGTTGATGATTTTGCAATTGGAAGCATCGAATATGGGGTTAATACACTCGGAGCTAACTTAGTTGTTGTCTTAGGTCATTCTAATTGCGGCGCTGTACAAGCTGCTTTAAAGGATATGAAATTTGATAATCACGTTCAGGAGGTTGTAAATGCTATTCAACCTGCCATTGCAGCCTCTAAGAACGATTCGGGAGATCGTCTTGAAAAGGCCATCAAAGCCAATATTAGAATCGTTAAGGAAAAGCTAAAGAGTTCTAAGCCATTACTTTCCAAGTTAACAGAAGCGGGGACATTGCAAATCATCGGAGCCTATTACAGTCTTGAATCTGGTAAAGTAGAATTCCTCGATAAGCAATAGTTAATTCTGCGCTCTAGGTGCTTAACTTTTTTAAGCGCGATTGTAAGAACCAGGCGAGAAGAGCAAAAACAAGGAAAAACAAGGGGACAAAAATAGCCAGGAGTGAATTTACAGTTTGCGCCATGAGAACAGCAAAGGTAGCCAGAAGCATATTGCTAAAGCTCATGATAGCGGAGCCAGTCGATTTATCCTGCATATGATCCATGGCATAGCTCGAGGAATTGTTAAAAATGAGAGAGGTGCCAAAATACAGAAAGGGAATTGGAAGAAATAAACTCCACATATTCAGTTTTCCGATCATAAAGAAAAACAACATAAGAATGATCGCGCAAATTGCAACTTTAATTCCTAATTTTACAACATGTAGCTTTGTCCAGCGAGTGGCTAACCATAAAGAAGTAAATGAGCCGGCAATGAGGCCAATAGGCGGAATTAAATTTAGTAATCCATATTGTTCGGGATCGAGCCCAATCTGGTTAATACCCAAGAAAGGTGCTAGTGTGGAAAACAAATAAATGATTGAAGTGGCGCATCCCATCATAAATGAGGAATACATAACCTTTTTGTTTTTTAGTTTTCTCTTGTAACTCTCTTTAATGTTTTCATAATTCAGAGCATTTTTATCGAGGTAGGGAGCAGTTTCAGGAAGGAAAAAGCTTAATAGCAAAACAAAACCACTATACGTAATCAAGGCGTAGAAGCAGCTTTCCCAACCGTAATGTGCGGTTAAGAAGCCCCCTAAACTCACAGCAAGACCAGGTGCGATGGCGAAAGCCAATGTTGCCATAGAGAGTTTCTTTGTTGCTTCAACTTGTTCAAAAGCATCTGCAATAATAGTAAATGAAATTTTCATGCCAACGCTGCTACCTAGTGCGGACAGAAAGCGACCCACTAAGAATAGGTTAAAGAAACTATAGAGGCCCCCTAAAAGCGATAGAGTGGCTCCTAGTATTGCAACAACCGCTCCTAAATAAATAGCCGGCTTTCTTCCAAATCGCTTGGCTAAGGGTCCATAAGGAAGATTCCCTATGGCATAACCGAGCAAAAAAACGGTCATTGTCGCCTGAACTTGTCCATCGCCGACTCCCAGTATTCTGGCAATTTCGGGCAATGAGGGAGTAAATAGGACTGCATATATCGATGCAAAAGGCATCAGAAGCAGCAAAGTAAAAAGAGGAGGCTTTTTAATCTTCATAATTTTTATTTTCTAACAGATAGAAAGAATTTGGAAATATTAATGATTTATAAAATTCTTAAAGAAGATCTAGTTTTTCTAATATTTGCGCAATAGGAAAGAGATCTCTTTTGTTGGTACATTTGAGTTTGTGTTTAATTTTCTCAAAATGAGATTCTACTGTACGAGAAGAAAGTTTATAGATGGCAGCTGTTTCTTTCGCTGTTTTGCCCTCTAGTAAACAGCGCAGACATTCTTTTTCCCTTGGAGATAGGAAAAATCCTTTTTCCACGTACTGCTCCATTCCTAGGCCTCGCAACAACTCTAAATAATATCCCGGCTCAACTAGAGTTTTAACAGATACCTCTCCTAGTTGTTCCAATATACCAAGTCGATCCCAATGCTGCCAAACTTCGACAATCTTTCCCATGTGGATGCGATAAATACTAAAACCACGTATGGAAAAAGGGGAATCAGTGAGAGGTAGGTCTTTAGTTTTTTTTTGATGCTTTCCCTGACATACCCAATCAACAAAAACTCGATCATCGCGACCGAAAATTTCTTTAATCAAGAACGTTTTACCAGGATACTTGGAGGTATAGGTGGAGTCAATTTGTTGAGCTTTTTTTAACCCTTTAACTGTCTGCTGACTAGCTGGACCATGAACAATGACATCTGGGGAGAAAAAGTCTCCATAACTCGACAAATCGTCTTTGTTGATGTGCTCTTCAAAGAGTTTGCGAATGAATAAAACGTTTTTTTCTATGGACATTTTTTGAAAACTATTGCGGGTGCTGAGCGAAATTGTTCGAATGGAACGTGCACTTCATCGACCTCTCCTAAAGAATTGATAATGAAAGAAAACTGTACAGTGGGGTCGACTCCAAAGGCAAGAAGTCTAGAGCATTTTGCTTCAAATATGTTTTCGCTCTTTGAGTGCAGTTCAAGTCGTGCTTTCCCTACAGTAGCGTAAAGAGTATCATATTCTTGGCTTATAGACATTTGTCCATAGGCAGGATGGATATAATTTCCCTCATACTTCAGCCATGAGAAGGTCGCGGTTTTTTCACTTTCATTAGCGCGCTCTTGAAGGAATTTGTGAGCCCAATCTCTATCTTCCGCTCCTAATAGGTAATCATAAATACTGTTCTTAATAGAGTAAATAGCAGTGCGACCATCTGTGCTGCTGTTTGTTAAAATGATAATCCCGATTTTTTCATCAGGTAGAAAAGCAACTTCCGATGTGAATCCCTCTAATAAACCACCATGTCGTACTTGTTTTCGATTTCTATAAGAATCTATTTCCCAGCCCAAGCCATAACCAGTTCCTGTTTTTGCCGTGAAAGGCATATGAATGGTGTGCATCTCCTCCAGAGCTTCTTTTTTTATAAAAGAAGATTGTGTTTTGTCCAAATGCACTCGTAGCCATTTAGTCATATCTGTAACCGTAGAATGAATACCACCAGCTGGTAGTATCGAGGAAGGATAGTGAAAAGATAGTGTCTGAACCTTCCCACCAATTGCTGCATAAGGTTGGGCGACATTGTCACGTTGTAGAGGGTTCATTGTGCCAGAACGATCCATGTGGAGGGGTCCCAGAATCTTTGAAGCCATCTCTACTTCCCATGGGCTTTTGGTTACTTCTCGAACTACCTTTGCTGCGACCGTATACATGAAATTATTATAGACAAAAGTTTCACGCAGTTTCGAACTAGGGGGAAAATAGGGGAGTATTTCCAGAACCTCTTCTTCAGAAAGGTCGCGAATAGCTATCCATAAGGCATCATGCCGCGGTACGCCTGTTCGATGAGCGATTAAATCGCGTAAGGTAACTTGTTGAGTGAGCGCTTCCGTAGAGAGATGAAATTCAGGAAGATATTCGATAATCGGTTTATCCCAATCTAATTTTCCCTCTGCTACAAGTTGAGCGATAAGAAAACTGGTAAAGGCTTTGGTATTAGAGGCGATCGGAAATATCGTATCTACATTTACAGGAAGTTGATGTTCGAGATCACGCATTCCATAACCGCGACAAACTACAGTTTTACCATCGACAACTACAGCTACAGCTGCGCCAGGGACGTTAAATTCTGTAAGAGCGTGGTTGACGATTGTGTCGATTTTTTCTTCATATCCAACCAAGGTGATTATGCGACAGTTACACATAAGTAAAAAAAAGGGAGTCGCAATTTTTAAAAAATTCAATTTCCAATCTCCAAATTTAATTATAGGGATCTTCGAGAGTCCGAAAGATGCAGTTCCCAAAGGTATTTCTAGGTTTTTCTGGGAAAAGGATAAAAAATATCGCCGCTTCACACAATCCGTATTGGTTACGGATGGCAAAAATTCTTAATTCATTTTTTTTAAGAGTTGAATCCTCTTCGAATTAAAAAATGTTTTATAATTCAGAAGTTATTGATTTTTAATGATTTATCTTGATTTTTAAAGCAGTTTTTTTAATAATGAAAAGTGGTCAAAAACCATGGAGCAACAATGAAATTTTACACTGACAAACTGTGTTATGTGCTCGCTTTAGCTTTTCCTCTTATCGCTCAAGCGCATCCCGTTCTCGATATTTTGGAAATCGAACCCTCACAACAATCTCAAGATTTTGTAGCTAATAAAAAGCAATTTCAGCTGCATACTCTAATTACCGAACAGCGTCATGCTGAAACGTGGGACCTGAGTTATGAGATTCAAAATAACACTTTAATGGGAATTCAATCTCTACTCAACGTAGATGAGGATATTTCTAAGAAAATTACAGATCTCGCCCAAAATACTTCGCTCCTCGACCAAGCGGCCGAAGCTGTACAAAGAGCGATTTTGCAAAACCAAAAAGTCTACATCTACGGTTGTGGTGCAACGGGTAGGCTCGCTAAGCAAATGGAGAGTTCTTTTTGGCGGCCTTTTTGGAAAAAAATACAAGCCCTTCCCCAATGGGAGAAATTAAAAGAGCATTTTCCGAATATTGAAAACCGCTTGATTGGGGAAATGACAGGTGGTGATCGTGCATTGATTAGTTCTCTCGAAGGATTTGAAGACCTTCAGCTTATCGGAGAGCTCCAACTAGCCGACCATAAAATTGAGAAAGGAGATGTCATTATTGCTGTAACTGAAGGGGGAGAGACCTCTTCGGTCATAGGCACGGTTTTGGCGGGCTTACGTCAGTATAATCAAAATGTATATGATTGGAAGACGGATGCCAAGAATCATCTCTATTTTGTCTACAACAACCCTGATGAAGTTTTGCTGCCCTTTGAGAGAAGCCGCAGTGTTCTGGAAAATGACGCCATTACTAAAATCTCTCTTTTTACAGGCCCTCAATCCATTACGGGGTCTACAAGAATGCAGGCAACAACAAGTGAAACTTTTGTTGTGGGTGTTATTCTTGAACATGCCGTGTATCAGTTGATTCAGCCCTATTTATCAAAAGAAGAGCTCAATGGCTTAGGTTTTCATGTTGATAATATGCGCGAAAGGCTCTTGAGCTTTTTACCTACGCGTGAAGCTGTATACAATGCCCAAACTTCTATCAGTCAATTGACAGATCTGGAATCGACAACTTATCAAAACAAAAACACATCTACATATTTTGCCCAAAATGCGTTGATTACGGTTTTTATTGATTCGACCGAACGCTCTCCCACTTTCCGTCTATTCCCATTGGATACGTTGAATGCGTCGCCAAGAAAATCATGGATTCAAGTTTGGACACCTGCGCAAGATCAATCTAAAGCATGGGAAAACTTCCTTGGACGTCCTTTTTGTGGGCTAGATAGAGAATTGTATGAAATGCCATTTTCTCAGCGTATCGAAGATCCTTATTTAAAAATCGCTGCCCTTCGTAGTTTAAATAATGCAGGAAACGATCAACAGACCTTCTATGATTTTTCTTATTCTCCAACTAATGTAGAGAAATTTGGTCCTAAAGAAAAAGATTTAGGAGTGATGGTGCTTTTCGAATCAGAACTCGATCAATTGCACGATGTGGATTCTCCTTTCCATTCCTGGTTAAAGACATTCGCAGACAAACAAGCCCGCGTTGCTGCAATTCTTATGCCTTCAGTACAACTTTCGGATCAAGCTCCTGCAAGGGAAGCAATACGTTCCTTATGTCCTGATGCACTTGTCGTCCAATTACCATTGGAAAATCGCCAAGATCCTATGGCGATTCGCCAGCACGTAGCTTTAAAAATGTTACTCAATGCACATTCAACAGGTGTGATGGCCAAGTTGGGAAGAGTTGTGGGAAATACAATGACCAATGTAAATCCTGGTAATCTGAAGTTGATTGGAAGAGCAACTTTCCTGATTCTCAGTCATGTCAATGACAACCTACTAGAATCCGAGAGGATTACCTACGAAGAGGCAAATGCTGTTCTTTTTGATGCGATAGAATATTCTAAACAAGCGCAAAAAGTTGGTCAAAATGCAGAAGTGGGCCTCAGCATTATTCGTATCCTAGAGTCCTTGAAAAATAACAAACCCATTTCTTGGTCAACCGCAGAGGCTATTTTAGAAAATAAGGGTCTCGAAGGATATCTTCGTTCACAAGTAGTTAAGCAGACAAATACACTTATATCTAAATAAGGGTAATTTTGATTCGTCCATCTGAAAAAATTTAGATGGACGAATTTAAACCGATCTGGATTAGCTCAGAAAATAAAATAATTTTTTATCCCAACGACGCGAGAAAACTCAGTACTTCAGGCCTGAGAAGAATCGCGCTCCTAACAGTAGGGACGCTCTGTTGTTCGATGTATTGGCGAATGACCTCTAAAGGAGCTGCACCACATGCTCCAGCGAAGTAGCTAGGAGACCAAAGACTACCTCCCTATAGAGCCTCTTGAATTGTTGCGTTATCCTTTAGGTCGAGTCAGAATACCTGAAGAGATTGCCAAGGCTGTAGTATTTCTTGCGTCGGATGATAGTAGTTATATTAATGGAGTAGAGCTTTTTGTAGACGGTGGTTAACGCAAATCTAAATCAACACATATTAACTTGTGAGATTTTAAATACTTATTTTTTTTATTTTTACAAATCGAAATACTAAAGAAGTGCATATTTTTTTCTTTTTGCCTTTTTGCGATTCAAATTTCTACAACCCTATTCCGCGCTTTGGTAATATTTCTAAGGGGGTTGAAAGCCGATGGAATGGGAAAAGAACTACACAGAAGACTGTATCGATATACTCCAGCCTTTTGGTGATGTATTAGAGGTAGGGTTTGGTAAAGGATATGCGGCAGACCGCATTGCCTCTTTTAAGCCAAAATCGCACACGATTATCGTTTCTCCTAACGATGAATGCCCTAATGCTCGCCTTTTTTCTCTCAATAACCCTAACGTTAAGCTGCTAGAAGCCTCATGGCAGGAAGAAGTGTCATCTCTAGGAGTTTTTGACTGCATTTTTTTTCACCCCAATACTGATGAGATTTCTAAATATAGTCACAAATCGCAGCAAAAAACTAATAGGTTTCTTAAAGCAGGAAAAGCCCTCGTAGCTAATGTCACAAAAAAATTCGCAAAATTGCATAACCTACGCTATAGCAATAACGACATAGAATTTTTTTTGCAGAAGGTCGAAAAGAAAAAAACCGAAGAGAAAAAAAGGGTTTTACCCTTTTTTTCTGAGTTACATCAGCGCGGTCAAATTACCCATGAGCAATTCCAAGAAGTTAGCGCAAGATTATTAGAGCGCCAGTGGGCAAGTTCTGAAGATTTAGCCACATTATCCATCGCGCACAAAAGAAACCGGCCTCAAGATCAAGACCTTCTTGAATTTCTAGAGGTCTCTTTAACCAAACTTATGAAAAATAATGCACGTTTTTCGTGCTACTTAGATGAACCAACATCTAAGTACGAAGATCTTCTTTTTTCAGAAAAAATCATCGAAAATATAGCTCTTGATTATCACGAACATTGGGTGGAGAGGGAGCCGAAGCTTCGAGGTTTAGTTATGCTTATCACATATCACAGTTGTAATAAAAACTTATAGGTCGCTTTATGGATTGGATTCACAAATATCAGTTGTTTTTATTTGATTTCGACGGATTACTCGTAAATACAGAAGACCTTCATTTTGCTGCCTATAAGGAAATGTGTCGAGCGCGTGGTTTTACTTTAAACTGGAGTTTCACAGAGTTTTGCCTTGCTGCTCATTATAAATCGACAGGATTATGTGAGGCTGTTTATGCCACTTTTCCCGACTTACGCAAGCAAGAACCGAATTGGGATGTACTCTACAAAGAAAAAAAGCAAGCCTACTTGCAAATCTTAAAAGAAAATCGCCTACAGCTTTTATCGGGAGTAGAGAAATTACTTCTGGCTTTGGATGGTGCTGGTATTCGTCGTTGTGTTGCAACAAACTCCGCACTTGAACAGATTAAAGAGATCAAAAAGGCTCTACCCGTTCTAGAGACGATACCCGTTTGGATAACTAGAGAAGATTATACA